>Ga0255143_1000282_pt1 | contig 18444 bp, 36 predicted proteins | sample Atl_Cont_RepC_0h_FD_183625 | JGI IMG/M metagenome (GOLD analysis project Ga0255143, IMG submission 183625) | Freshwater microbial communities from Altamaha River, Georgia, United States - Atl_Cont_RepC_0h | ecosystem: Environmental > Aquatic > Freshwater > River | place: USA: Georgia | collected...
ATGAAGTGTGGGCAAAGGTTAAGAATGGTGAAGTAAAAGCATTCAGCATCGAAGGTATGTTTGTTCCTAAAAAAGAAATGGTAATGTCAGCACAACAAGAACAATGGATTGTTGAGTTAGAAGAAATGTTGCGCCTTGCAACTGAAGAAGAAATTGTTGCGCGTTATGAAGATTACGTGCGTGTTGTGAATATGACTTACGATGAATTGAATGAATGGGCAAAATCTGAATGTTCAACACTTGCATCTTTAGACCGTTCACCAATTGAAAGAAATTTAGAATTGCTATCTACACCAAAATCTGAATGGACTGAAAAACATTTTGAATGGGCAGGTAAGACAATTGCGTTTGTTAATCGTATGCGTGAGAATAGCGCAGGTGATTCGTTAACAGATAGCGAAGGTAATGAATGTGGAAGTAAACGTACAATATCACTTATGAACTGGGCATACAATCCAAATAAATGAACATTGAAGGTGGTGCATACATTAAATTGGAATTGTATGGTGAAGATGTACACAACTTCATTAATGCTATTCATAAAATCTGCGATGAAGAAACAAAAATTGCGTTTAAAAAATATGGTTTAGAACAAAGTGAGTTGGAAGTTTTGAAACGCATTGATGCAAATTTTGTATAATAAAAAAAGGTGCTACGTTTAGCACCTTTCTTCAATCAAATAAAAAACATTTGGAAAACAAAACACAACAAAAGATGTGAATTATGAAACAAATGTACGTGTATTTCTATTTGCTTTTTGAATTAATATATAAACACATTATGAACCTAAAAGAAAAAGTACAAGAGTTGTTTGCAAAGTACAACATCAGCTTATCTGTATCAGAAGAAGTTGTTGAAGTAAAGCAAATGACTGAAGGAATCTTAGAAGATGGTTCTTCTATCTACACAGATAGCGATGCGTGGGCAGTTGGAGTTCGTGTAATGATTAAAGATGCAGAAGGTAACGATGCACCTTTAGTTGATGGCGAATACAAACTTGCTGATGGTTCGTTAATCGTTGTTTCCGAAGGTGTGATTGCAGAAATCAAACCAATGGAAGAAGAACCAAAAGTTGAAGTTGAAGTTGAAGCAGAAGCAACAGAAGTTGTTGAGCAGTCAACTGAAATGAATGCTGAATTCGAAGCTATCCTAAATGTTGTTGCAAATCTTGAAAAAGAAATCGCAACATTAAAAGCAGAAAAAGAAAACTTGTCAGCGCAAGTAACAAAACTATCTGCACAACCTGCTATTGAATCAGTTAAAGCTGAATTCAAGAAAGCACCAAAACAAGTTGAAGCACCTACGAAATCATTTAAGAAAATGACTTACGAAGAACGTTTCGCTTACAATTTAAGTAAACATAAATAACACAAAAAAAGAAAAATAAAAAATGGCTACAACCACTTCACTTACATCAACCTATGCTGGTAAAGAAGCAGCAGGTTACATTCGTTCTGCTTTTTTAAGCAACGAAACATTGCAGTACATCACCGTTAAAGAAAATGTAGAGTACAAGCAAGTTGTTCGCAAATTAGTTGATGACATCACTTTTGCAAACGCAACTTGTGACTTCACTCCAACTGGAACGGTTACATTAACTGAAAGAGTTTTAACACTTGAGAAGTTTCAAGTTCACAGACAACTTTGCAAAAAAGATTTCTTGGTTGACTGGGAAGCAAAGAGTGAACAGAACGGACAACTTCACGCATCACTTGCTGATGCTATCATAGCTAATATGATGGCTGGTATTGCTGCTCGTAACGAAGTTCTTATTTGGACTGGAGTTAACGCAACTGCAGGTCAATATGATGGATTCGAAACTTTGTTCTTGGCTGATGCTTCTGTTCTTGATGTATCTACACCAGTTGCAATTGATGAAACAAACGTTATCGATGAAATAAAAAGATTAGTTGATACTTGTCCGTTGAAAGTTAGACGTGCTACTGAAAAGCCACGCATCTATGTTTCTTCAAACGTTGCTGAAGCATTCCGTTATGCTATTCTTGGTCTTGGTAATGGTTCTTATTTGTATCAAGGTGAAACCGTTGTAATGACTTGGTTAGGTCAGTACGAAATCGTTGAATGTCCAGGTATGTCTAACGATACTATGGTGATGGCTCAAGCATCAAATCTTTGGTTCGGTACTAACTTGCTTTCTGACTGGAATGAAGTAGCATTGTTGGATATGTATGACAAAGATTTGTCTGACAACGTTCGCTTCGGTGCTAAATTCTTCGCAGGTGTTCAGTACGGATTCGGTAACGAAATCGCATTCTATCAATACACTGCCTAATTAAATAATAACCCTTGTAAGATTGTGGTGCATCAAAACGATGCATCACTTTCTTGCAAATAATACATAAAAAAAAATGGCTTGTGAATTATCAATCGGTTTTACACTCGACTGCAAAGATGGAGTTGGTGGTATAAAAAAAATAGTATTAGTAGATAGATTACTTGTTAATAGTAATGGTTTCAGTTTAGATGCAAACCAAATTGTTGAAGAGATTGTAGGTACTTTGACACAGAATGATTTATTTACTTACGAATTACCAACCCAAACTGGTTCATTTGAAGAAACAATTAACTTCAATCGTGATAACGGAACGGTGTTTTATACACAAACCGTTAACGTAATGTTGCATAAATTGTCAAGCGCAAAAAGATTAGAATTACAAAATGTTGCAAAAGCACGTGTAATTGTTTTCGTTCTTGATGCAAATGACAATTGGTGGGCAGTAGGTTACGAGAATGGTGCAGATTTATCTACATCAACTGCTGGTACTGGTACTGCACTTGGTGATATGAATGGTTACACATTAGCATTCACACACGAAGCACCAAATCGTGCTTACAAGTTGCAAGAAGACCCTGCAAACCTTATCTAAAAACTTTTAACAATGATAGGGGGGAAACCCCCTTTTATTGTATCTTTAATACAAATAATTAGTAAATGATTTATCTATTAACAGATACTGCGAATCAAACAACGTATTTGACATTAAATGAAGGTCGAAGTTATTATGCAACTACATTCACAGATTATTTGTTAGTATTAACGTATGAAATGACTGGCGAAACACTTGGTCAAGTAGTTGCAGTTATAGACGAAAACGAACGCATTACAACCATTGAACTAACAACTGAATCACTTGTGAATGCAGGTAGATATCGTTATGAAGTTTATGGTCAAAATTCAAATTCAAATACAAATCCAACTGATGCATCTGTTGTTGGTTTAGTTGAAAAAGGAATAATTGAATTAACGAAATCAGTTAATTACTATGACATCAGCAACCCAACAATACCAGTTGACTACATATACACGGGAACAAATGAGTAACGTACAACAATTCAACTTCGCCAAATACCAACCAACCGAAGCAATTGAAAAAGAAAATCGCGCAGGTTACATTGACTATGGTGATAACAATTTGTATCCACAATACTTAATCAATCTTTATCACAATTCACCAATACATAACGCACTTGTTAATTCAATTGCGTTTATGATTAGTGGTAAAGGAACGAATACCATTCTTGACAATGCGTTGAATGGTCTTGCGTTCGATTTGAAATTGCAAGGTCAATTTGTTGCTGAAATAATTTGGTCATTAGATGGAACACGTGTTGCACAAATCAATCACTTACCATTTGAGAATTGCAGATTAGCTTATGATAAAGATTGCGAAGAAGTAACTGGTATTTATTACTCATACGATTGGGCAAACACGCGCAGTAAAAAAGGTAAGCCAACTTTTATTCCACTATTCGACCCATCAAGTTCAAAAGATTTTCCACGTCAAGTTATCTATCAACATTCGATGTGTGCAGGTTCAATGTACTATGCAAAACCAGATTACTATGGTTCATTGAATTATGTTGAGTTGAGTTATCAAATGGGGTTGTATCACGTCAACAACATCTTGAATGGTTTGTTTCCTTCGTTCATAATAAACTTTTTAAATGGTATACCACAGAAAGAAGAACGCGAACAAATCAGACGTGAATGGGAAGCACGTTTAAGTGGTGCAAGTAACGCAGGAAAATTCTTGATGACTTTCAATGAAGACCCAACACGTGCGCCACAAATCGAATCATTCCCATTATCAGATGCAGATAAGCAATACGAATTCTTATCTGATGAAACTGCAAAACAAATTATGATTGGTCACAGAATCACATCACCATTGTTATTTGGTATTCGTGATGTAGGTGGTGGTTTTGGAAGTAATAAAGATGAAATGATTGTTGCGTTGGATATCTTTAATCATCAAGTAATTCAACCATATCAACGATTAATCACAGATGTGTTTGAACCAATTTTAGGTGATATTCAAATCGAACAAAATTCACCTTTTGAAATTGTTGAAACTGCAATGCCTACGGAAACAATTGTAGTTGATACACCTGCAACAACAACTGATATTCCAGTTGAAACAAAAGTATCAGATGTAACATACAACGGTGCACAAATAGCATCTGCATTAGATATTGTTGCAAAAGTTAAAGAAGGAATTTTAACAACAGAACAAGCAATTGTATTCTTAGTTCAGTTCTTACAATTAGATGTTGAAGTTGCAAAGTCAATGTTTGCAACTGGTGGTGGTGCTGATGCAGTTGCTAAATTAAGCAGTCAAAAAAAAAAAGTAAAGAAGAAGAAAGCACCACAATTAATTAATGGTGTACCTGCTCACATTAGTGAAGAAGATTCACACGCGTGGTTATCGCATCTTGCTGATAAAGCAGAATACGTTGATGAAGAAGAATGGGAATGTATTTCAGATGAAGAAGTAACAGACCCACATAACGAAGAAGTTTTCAGAAAAGAATATATGTCATTGCGTTCTTATGCAAATCCGAATGAACGTTCTGAAGAAACTGATAAAGGTCTTTACAAAATTCGTTACTACTATTCAAAGAATTTAACGTGGCGAAATGGTGAAATGGTAACACGTGATTTTTGTCGCGAGATGGTTGCATTATCAAAAGCAGGTGCAGTATACAGATACGAAGATATCATTGCAATGGAAGGTGAGAATTCACAATTTGCACCTACTGGTTCTTCATCTTATTCAATTTGGGATTGGAAAGGTGGTTGTTTTTGTCATCATAAATTCTTCAGAAAAATATATTTTAGAAAACGAAAAGGTGGGCAATTCCTACCAAACAAAGGTCTTGCAAATGATTCAGTTGTAAAAGATAATGTTGATTCATTAAAATCAAAAGGAGTTGAATCAATTAGACCAATAGACACACCAACACGTGGTTCACTTAAATACTCATAACAATTATGGCACTAACACCTGAAGTTCTTTTAATAGATGAAAATTACATCAAAAAATATACGTGGGTAAATGGTTCAGTTGACCCTTTACTTATGTATCCTGCTATCTACATAGCGCAAGACGAACACTTGCAACAATATCTTGGAACAGATTTATACAACAAGATAAAAACAGATGTTGCAAATAATACAATAACTGGTAACTATTTGATTTTACTTGATAGTTGGATTCGCAGATGCGTTTGTTGGTGGGCTATGTATGAGATGCTTCCACACTTGTATATGAAAACAGATAACGGTAGTTTAGTGGTTCGCACAAGTGAAGATTCACAACCAATTACGCAAGACGATTTGCAAAACTATCGTGACCAGTCAAGACAAAAAGCAATGTTTTATACTGCGAGAATGGTTGACTATTTGTGTAACAACACTTCATTATTTCCAGAGTATTCAACGAACACGCAGAATCAATTGTATTCAGATACTGATGTTTACCCATCGAACAATTTTGAAATTTCAATGGGTAGTGATAGATACATCAAAGGTCAATACAAACGTGGTTGGTTAGATTCTTACTTTCAATAATTCAATATGGCGAGGGGAAGAAAAAAAGATATTGAAAAGCAACAAATGTATTTAGTTAAATTAAAAAAATACATTGCTAAAAAAGAAAAACAAATAAAAAAATTGCACGATGGTCAAACCAACAATTAATCAATTAAAAGAAGAATTTGCAAAATATCAATATGATTTCACAATGAAATTTCATTTGGTTGGTGTGCGTTCACGCGCTAATGTTCCAAATAAATTTGATGATTTAGTTGGTGTTGTAAAAGACAATGAAGTGTACTGGTTTAGCGCAACAACAAATGCAGGTCGGCATTGGTTAGTGAATATGATGAATCCAAAAGGTACTGCGTTGTTAGTTGCGAAACAATATAAAAACACTTACGTTTTGGGAATGCACAAAGGTCAATACAAAGCATTAGTTCAGTATGCACCAGTTGAAGTGTATCGTGATGCAAATAGAAATGAAATCGCAGAAGAATCACAAGTTATTCAACGTGGTAATTTTGGAATTAATATACATCGTGCAAATGCAAGTGCAATTAGTACATTCGTTGAAAAATGGTCAGCAGGTTGTCAAGTGTTGAACAATCCAAAAGAATTTGCACAATTGATTTCTATGTGTGAAGAAAGTGGTGTTACATATTTCACTTACACATTATTGAATGAATGGTTATGACAGAAGAAAACGAAACACATTTAATCCATCAAGAAATTCAATTACTTAATCGCAAAATTGATAGAGTGTTACTCACGTTAATTGGTGACGATGAAATGATGCAAGAAGGTCTTGTTAAAAAAGTTGAACGTCACGAACGTTACATTCAAAAACAAAAATTACAATTAGCAAAGTTTACTGGTATTGCAATTGGAATGGGAACGTTAGGTGGGTTCATCGTTCAATTAGTTATGAAGTATCTATGAAAGAATGGTTTAACAATTTAATTAGTTATTCACAAAAAGTTAGCAGTAAAAGAGTTACTGCTATTTTTATTGTGATTAATTTAATTGCATTAACATACGTTGGTACATTTACAAGTTTTATCGCACCACAATTTATGTTTGATGCTTTGTCAATTGTTGCAGGTGGGGTGTTAGGTTCAACCGTTGTTGAAGCATTTACAAATAAAAACAATGTCAAAAAAACAGACGCATCTGATAGCGAAGAAAGTGTGTGAGCAATATCCAAACACACCAACACTTACACTTGCTAAAAAACTTTTTGCAGAACATAGTGAAGTTTATTTGAATATTGAACACGCACGTTCTGCTATTCGTTACATTCGTGGTAAAACTGGTAATAACAATAGAAAAACTTTAGCAGATAAATCATTGATGGAAACCAAACCACGCGAGTATAATCCATTCAAACTTCCAAAATCATACGCAAAGAAACGTCAACACATTGACGTAAAAGGTTCTAAAATACTTGTGTTATCTGATGTTCATATACCTTATCACGATGTCGAAGCATTAACACTTGCAATTGATTTTGGTATTCAAGAAAAGTGTGATACAATTATTTTGAACGGTGATGCTCTTGATTGTCATATGATTTCTGATTTTGTGAAAGACCCAAAGAAAAGAAAATTCAGCGAAGAACTTTACGCGATGCGCACGTTTTTATTTGAGTTACGTCAAGCATTTCCAAATGCAACAATTTATTACAAAGAAGGTAATCACGAAGAACGTTACTGGAGATATATGCGAGTTAAAGCACCAGAGTTATTTGACATTGATGCATTTGATTTTCCGACATTAACGCATTGTGATAAGAATAGAGTTATTTGGATTGATGGAAAAAGTAAATTGAATGTTGGTGCATTAAGCATTTTTCACGGACACGAATTTGGTAAGCAATTCATACCATCTGTAAATGTAGCACGTGGTCTTTATATGAAGGCAAAAGCAACTGCGATGTGTGGACATCATCACCAAACTGCTGAACATTCTGAAAGAGATATTAATGGTAAGATTGTTACGTGTTGGGGTGTTGGTTGCTTATCCGAATTATCACCTGACTATAACCCTTATTCAAAATACAATCACGGATTTGCAATTATCACACGTGGAGTTGGTAAAGATTTTCACGTTAAAAATTATCGCATACATAACGGAAGAATTTTATGAAGCAGATTTATATGACAATGACAATTTATATTTTAACAAGTGCATTGTGGTTGATGTTGTGTTGGTATTTTTGGAATAGACAACAATCACCAGTTGTGATTGATAAGTCAAAAGAAATTCAGCGCATTGATAGCACATTAAATGCGAACGCAGGTGAATTAAAACAATACAAAGAACAACAATTAGAAATCGTTAACCAGTTATATGAAATCGAAAATAAGAAAGCAGAACGCATCAATAAATATTACATTGACTTCAATCGCATTAATCGTATTACTAATGTTGAGCAACACGCGATTGATAGCTTGTGGTACTACCTTGAACAACTTGACAAGCAACGATACTTTAACCCCCCAACAATTCCAGTTGATTAATAAATTAATCTTGAGTGAAAAGTATTTTCGTGATTTATCAGATATTCACGAACAAAAAATTCGATTGCTTGAAAAAGATATTCAATTGTACGCAAAATCAATTGACAAGTACAATGTCAATGAAAAAGAATTCAGAAACAAAATCGAGTTATTAGAAAAAGATAAACAAGATTTGCAGAAGAAGAATGATAAATTAACAGAACAAAAAAAGAATCGTACTAATGCTTTTTTATTTGCAACTGGTATTGCAATTATTGAAGGTCTTTTGATTCTTCTGATATCAAAGTAAATTTCAATTTATCAAATTCTTGAATTAATTTTTTAGTATAAAGCGAAGCATCTAAAAGTTCTTCATACAAATGTTGTAGCCATTCGTGATGCGACAAATCTTTGCGATCCATCGTGGTGTTGTACGTTTCGATTCCCTTCTGCTCACGCAGTTTTAAATCATCAATTACTAATTGTAATAATTTACTTGTATTCATTTTTTTAATCTTTTTTCTTATTGACAAAAAACACAACTTTCATTACTTTCTGTCAATAAGATAACGTAGTAATTTTTTTCATTTCTTTTGTTGTTTTTTTTATACAATCCTTGTCGCAAAAGTTTACTATACTTTCCCCAAGTACCCCTCCAGTACCCACCAAGCTCGTCACAAAAGTTTGCTAAATTTGTGACAGATGTGGTTTTTAACATCTAATTCATATATACCCATTCGGGTGTTTAATATAATAATATATGGTATAATGTACCTTATAGGGTGCAATGTCAATGTATTATTTTACTTTTAAAACTATACGTCAAGATATATGTTGATGTGTACATTTATTCGTACTTAAAAATGTTTAATAATTATTTTGTTTTTAGAATTTACCAAACATTTGTTTTTCTTGAATGTCAATTACTTCCTGCATTAATTGTACTAATTGTTTCCAAATCTTTTTCATATCTCACGCAAGTAATCATTATTTACAATCCATTCAGTTACTTCTGGTAATTTGTGATACTGACAATGCGCAAGTTGTTTAGTGAGTTCATCAAGTATCAATGTGATTTCTTCCATCTGCACACCTTTCGTGTCCCAAAACGCTTTTATTACAACGTTGTGTTCAGTTAGAATCGTGCGCACTAATGCTTGTAATGATTGTTTAGTTCTGTGTTTGTTGAACCATCTGATGTTTTCAACTTCATCACACGCGTAGATTGCAACCTGCAACCACATTAGTAAGTTAATTACTCTTAATTTTTCTTCGTCTGTTTGCATTGTTTTTTTAATTTATAATGTACTATAAATGAATAATCAGTTTTGAAAATTGCAATAACTTTTGAATTGATTTTTACAATCCAAAAACCATTATCTTCAAAACACAATTTACCTTCAACACTAAATACATCACCAGTAACTGGATGAATAAAATCGTAAGTTTTCATTTAGTTTTCTTCGTTATGTTTCTTTTCAAGAATAGCACCTGCGCAAAATGACAAGTACATTTTTTCTTTTGACGTTAGATTTTTTGACTTGTGAAATTCAGTAAGAATATCACCAATCTGTTTTTGTTGTTGCACTAATGTTGATAGCATTGTAATTAGGAAACGTTCACGGTCTTGCGTTATTCCCATTGTTTCGTAGATGTATTTCATTGTGTGAATTTAGTTTATTTTTTTTTAACCTACAACATATTGTCCATACGATGGATTGAGTTCAAAGAACATTCGCATCATAATCGCATCAGCGAAATCGGGTGAAATTCCTTCACGCAATTTGATTTGTTCTTTTGGTGTTACTTGTAACTTTCCATCTACATCTGCACGATGTCGCTTAATCATTTCCAGTTCTTTTACAATTTGTTCTTTGTGTGAATTTACTAAACACGTTAAGTAATTTTGCTCAATGAATTGCGCTAACAAATAGTAGCATTCAGATTTCAGATTTTGATATTGTGGTTGCTTTGCTTTACTTCCATTCACGAATCCGCGACATTTCAGAAAATCCACAACACCACCACCAACCCCATCTTCATCACATACAATATTTTGCAATAACACATTGTTGTTCTTCGCAATGGTGCGTATTTCATTAACAACTTCATCAACAGATGCACGATGCATTACTTTGATTTCAATTAACGTCAATCCATTCCACAAACAAATGATTGTTCTATCTTTTCCGAATCGAGCAATGTCTGACGTTATGTACTTGTTTCCTTCTAACAATTCATTGCGGAACATTCGCAACAAATTATCAGTTGCAAATAACTTATCTGAATCATCATCGAATTCCCAATTGCCTTCTAACAATCTTTTTCTATCATAATCAGGCAACCTGCGCAACGATTCAATGTATGCTTGTGGTAAGAATGGATTGTCAGTTGGTAATGCACGAACGAATGCACGATGAACTGGTAATTCTTGTTGTTTGTTTTTCAAATAAAATTCATTGTACAACCAACCTTTCGATGGATTGCAAGACAAAAAACCTTTAGGAATTAAATTGAATTCATTTAACTTGTATCTACAACGTGAGTGAACAATGTTAACTGCTTTTTCAGTTACTTCAGCGACTTCATCAATAAAATAATCTGTGATTTCCAACGAACCAAGTGAATCGAAATTTGGATTCGATGGATATGCAAATAAATCTTTTAAGATTATTTCAGAACCATTGAAGAATGTAATTGTATTTGATTGTCCATTGTAATTGTAATGCTTATCTGCAATCAATCCAAATTCGTGCGCAGTTTCGAAGAATGTGTTTAACGTTGTTTTTTTCAATGTATCTAACTTGCTTCTACCAATCAAAGAACGTGTGCCTGCATACTTCAATCTGCGTTGAATCTGCCACATACAACCAAATTTTGTTTTCCCACCACCTGCACCACCACCATACAATACTTGCTCAACTGGTGAATCAATTGCTAAATATAACAGTGCTTCTTTTTGTCTATCAAGATATGTTGGTTGATATTGCATTATTGCTTACTCAAATAAATTTTATACAATTCACGCAGACCTTGAACACGTATGTAATCACGTACTTTTTGTTTCTTGCCTTCAACCATTCTATCAAATTTGGCTTGTGATATTTGTAAATCAGAGAACACAATTTGTTTTGCATTGCGTTTTGCTAACTTGTATTCTTCGTCAGTAAAATAATCGTGTGCAATTCTTCCGCTTGTTTCCAACCATTCAATCATTAATGTACCACGAATTTCAATTACATTCATTTTATTTCTTTTGTACGAATCAATATCTTCACGCAAAGAATTCAACCAATCTTCTTCGTGAACAACTGGTGATGCTTGTAATTGTTTTTGCGATTCATTTATTTCTCGTTTCCATTCTAAATTTGCTTTGTCGCGAAATGGTTTGTAAAGTGTTAATACATCACCTATAAACGTAATTGTCAATGCACCAAATGGTTCAACTTTTTTTTCTAACTGGTTACTTGCATTGAGTTCGAACGCGATGTTCCAATGTTCGAATGTACACCACGAATAATGTTTATCAATGAAATCTTTGAGCAGTTGTAACAATTGTGCTTCTGGTAATTGTAGACCATACAACGCACATAGCTTTGCGCATAATTTTACAAAGGTAGGTAAATCGTGTTTGCTGATGAATTCACTTTGACGTTCTGCGAGTGAAATTCTATCCGAGATTCTGTGCATCACGGAAGATGCGTTCGGCATTCGTTGAATTGAATTTTCCATTTGTGATTGTTGCATTTGTTTGTTTATTGAATTGTTCTATGTTCCACTTTCTAACTGATGCCTTCCAGTCCTTCATCGCGTTCCTTCCAACCTTCCAACCATTTGCTTCGTAGTGAGCAATAAATTTTTCTGCGAATACTTCAGCATCAGCGCCACACAACTTTTGTAAATCATTGCAAATGTAAAGTACAACTTCAGATTGTGTTGGTGGTTGAAATCGTTTTGATGGTTCACGTTGTTTCAATCGTTTTTCGATAGCATCAATTTGTTCTTGTTGTTCTTTTATACGCAGTTCTAACGCATCAATTTTTTTCATTAAAAAATAACCATTCATAATTTCACTTTTTGTTTCATTTGTTTTTGACGTTCAATTTCTTTGATAAAAGTATTGTAAAATTCTTTTGCTTGTAAAAAACCTGCGTTCGCAATTGCATCACAAATGTATTCAACTTCTGTTCTAAATTCTTTATTGAATTGCATAATGCCGTTTACTTGACGAATGCCGTGCAAACACGTTGCGTGGTCTTTGTAGTAACGTTTACCTAATGCTTGTAACGATACGCGTGAAGTGTTGTAAATTATCCACCATAAAATCTGACGTGATTGTGTGACTTCACGAACGCGTGTCTTGTTGTACAATTCAACAGAGTTGATGCCCATTTGCGAACACACTTTATCTTCAACACACAACCAAAATTTATCACGTTCATTTGTGATTTCTTTTTTTACTTCTTCCTGTTCACTTGATAATTGCTTTGAGTTAGGCACAACCAGTTCCCACAATTGATTAAAACGTTTGTAGTGTGTTGGTGGAATCATATCAATGATTTCATTTTTGATTGCACGTATTGCCCTTGTATTCATTTCATCATTCATTTCCTTCGTGTTTAATTGTTATGTCTATTGTCATTGCCTTCCACACATCTTCACGTTTAATTTCTAAAAAGTTACAGATGCGATTGAAATCTTCGATGCGCATTCGTGTTGGGTGTTTCAAGTATAAGCGAACGGTTGGTTCGCTTACACTTAAAACTTTTTTGAACTTATTAATAGTACCAAAATTCTTCTTCACGAAACTTGCGAATGGTGTATTGTAGCGTTCAACTATCATTTTTTTCTAAACATTTTTTTTGCAACTTGTTCTTTTATTTTGTTACTGGTGTGATTATAACCACGCAGTTCAGCATTTTCTTCTTTCACTCTACGTGCGCAACGTGTGATGTTATCAGCGCAACTTAATGCACCACGTTGATATTCGTATGCGAAATCTTCAGATAATTGTTTAACACGCATTTCTTTTTTCCAAATTGCAACGCAAAGTTTTCTGTTGTTGTCGCGTAATGCTGGTCTTGTTGTTAGAAGTGTTTTTACTTCTTGAGTTAGATTGATTAACTTTTTCATTTTAAAAATAATTTTCGTTGTAAAATTTTTCTGAATCTAATAACCCTTGACAATATGCTTCTTTAATTTCAAGTTTATTTTTTTCTTGCATCTTTAATACCAGTGGTATTATTGTTTCGTGTAATAATAGCGATTGCGAAGAACATATAACTTCTAAATTATGAAGTTCATTTAGCAAATGAGTTATACTTGTTTTTTTCATTTTTTAGAAAGGGATTTCGTCTGTTGTTGATTTTGTTGTTGTTGTGTTCAAACCATTCATAATAAAATGCTCGAATGCTGATGCGATTGTTAGCACATCTAATTCGCTTGAACCATCTTTGCTAACTGCCCAATTAACTGCATTTGTCAACGCATTCATTCGTGCAATTCGTGATTGTTCTTCGGGTGATTTTGCAAATGATTTGAAACCACCACCACCACCATTATTATTAGTTGATGCAGATGTTGGATTGTATACTGCTTTCACTTTATGCCCTTTTCCCATTGGCGACATTTCGTATTCAACTTCTTTGCCTATTGGAAAATTCTTTTGAATAGTAGATTCTTCTTTGCAAAAGCAAGTACCACTATCATTGTTTTCAAATTCAACTTCGAACTTGAACATTCCGTTCCAAGTACCTGCACTTTGAACATTTTTAACCACACTTTTTTTTGTCATTGTATTTTGATTTAATTGTTAATAATTTAGAAATTTGCAGGGCGAAATGATTTGTTCTTTGTTCTTGAATTAAACCAATCTGTGTTCAGCCCCCACCACACTGGTAATTCGTATGCGCTAATTTGTGCATCACAACATTCAAAGTAATCTGTACCATCGTGTTCAACCCATTCACCAACAACGGTTAGTTTGTAAAGTTTTCCGTTCAATGGTATTGGAATTTTAATCGACGTGTACAATTCGTATTCAGCAATTAAATTTTTAACGTGCGCAAAAAAGTGTTCACGAATTGTTGTTAGTTCATCGTAATTGATAGTGATGTCTTCAGCAACACCAGTTAATTGTAATTGTGTATTCATTTTATTTTGTTTTTTATTCCCAATAACATTTATTGCAGTACATAAATACGTGATGTTCTTGCGTTGGTTCGTCTTGTGTACACGAAGGACAAACAACTTCTTTGCCTTCGCTTCTTGCGTACATTACTTGTTGTGCGCGTAACAATTCGTAATCTTCTTTTGGATTATCCGAACCACGCAAATACATACTATTGATTTTTAATTTACCTATGTTCATAGTTACAAATATGATTCAATTAATTCATCATTCCAACGCAATTCTGAAATTTTTTTGCACTTCAAAATGTTGTTGCTAATTTCGTTGTGCGTTAACTTGTAAGCATCTGCCGACTTCATAACACAAACAAATTTGCGTTTATTGGTCGAATTTGCTTGTAACAAATTTGTGCAATAAGGATTCAAGTTGCGCAATTTGACTGGTGAGAAATTCATCAAACATTTTGTTCCCAGTACACTTGTCTGAATACAGATTTTGCGTAGTGATAATAGCATTGTAAATAGTGTTTCGTTCTTCATCTGTTAATTTAATTGTTTTAGTTGTTTTCATAAAGTTCTTCTAATTTATTTAATGCTTCTTCATATGTGTCTAAAAAATAATCTTCACCTTCGTTATAATCAGTTACAACAAATTCTACATCTTGACCGAAACAAGATGCTATTTGAATACCATTTTTCAAAGCTATGTAAACGTATCCAGTATTAAGATTCATTCCTGCACACATTATTTCTTCAGAAGAACAATTGTTTTTGTATGCACATTGTACAAGAATCCAACTTTCTAAATCTGAACCATACAATTCATTCAGACCATCTACATTCAATTTAATTTGTGTTTTCATTTTCTTATTTATTTTTTGTTATTGTTACCGATTCGTGACGTTTTTCGAATTCGTATTCATCGTTACCAATAATTCCAATTACGATGAATAGCAGGATTGTACCTATTATGTATTTTAATTCTTTGCTCATATTATTCGCCTTTATCAAAATTAGATGCGTTATCAAATTCAAATTCATCTAAATAAACAGTTTCTACAATTCCACTTTGTTTTGAAAAAACAAAAGCACCACGCGTTTCGCCACCTGCGCAACCAACCGAACCACGAATAATTCTTATTCCTTCGTCTTGTTGCAAATCGTTTAAGTAATTGTCAAATGCTTTTTCTGTTTTGAAGTAAGTTGCTTTCATTTTGTTTTTTGTTTTGTTTATATTTGTTTGATGGAGCGAATATAGAACTACTTTTTGAATTACCAAACTTTTTTTTCACTTTTTTTTCTGACTACTACCTAACTTACTGAAAATGAACATAAAAACTTTTAGCAGAAAACCCAAAAAAACATACAAAAAGAACGGAATTAACGTCAATTCAGAAGCATATCAGCAACAATTGGTTATTCAATTCATACGTGCTAACTATCCTAATGCGCTTTACTGCGCATCTGCAGGTGGTATGCGTACATCATATTTACAAGCAGTTAAGATGAAACGTACTGGTTATGTCAAAGGATTTCCAGACCTATTCATTTATGAGCCACGTAATTCATTTCACGGTCTTGCAATAGAAATGAAGAAAGAAAAAGGTGGTAGTGTATCAAGTGAACAAAAGTGGTGGCAAAGCGAATTAAGAAACAGAAATTACGATTCGTATATTTGTAAAGGTAGCGAAGAAGCAATTCAAATAATAAAAAAGTATCTTGACTCTTGACGCATATATAAACAAGAATTACACGCATCTGAAAAAGATTGCGCACAACATTGCGCGTGGTGAAGATTATTATGAAGATTTGTTGCACGATGCGATTATCAGCGCAGTAAAATCAAAACACATTGATAACTTATTGCAGAACGAAGAATTCGAATTCTACATTATTCGCGTTATGTACTTATCAATTAATTCACCATCTTCACCATTCTACAAATTACACGTTGAATACAAAAGAAACAAAAGAGATTTTGTAGATAAGAATTATGAAGAAGATAAAACGTGGTTAGGTGCGCGAATGACAAACGAACAACTGGATATCTTGATTAGTCGCTTAAGTGAATTCGAAAGATTAGTGTTTGAAGAATATATTTTAGAAGATTTCACATACAAAGAACTTTCGAAACAAACTGGTATTCCTTCCGTTTACCTTTACAGAACAATAGATAAAATAAAACAAAAACTGAAACAAAATGTTATTCGTTAAATCCTCTGAATACAATCGCAGGTTAGCGATTTGTCGCAACTGCAAATTCTTCGAAGCATCCACGCAATCGTGTGGTACATTGATAGTTGGTGAAGAAGAACAAATAGAAGTACAATTCAAAAAGAAATCAATTCACTTGTGTGGGTGCGTTATGCCCATCAAAGCAAAACTATCACTTGCATCTTGTCCTGCAAACAAATGGAAAGGAATGTTGACCGATTCTGAACGCAATGATTTGCTTTTGTTGTTGGAAGAAATTGAAACAACTGGTAAGATTGACGATAAACAACGCAATCAATTCTACGCATACAAAGACCAAATAACACAAGCATACAACGAACGTTCAACGTGTAGTGCTTGTATTCGCAGAGAAATAAAACAGATGCGTGAAACGTTAAAAACTTCTTAATAATTTTTACTTACTATTCAATTTTTTTTTCTATATTTGTTGCAATGCAAAAAAGTTCTTACATATTTAAAAGTTATTTATTATCCAAAGAAGGTGCGTTTGGTGGTTTGTTGCATTACTCCATTCGCACCTTTCTTATTTACGATTAGTTATAGTCAATTAACCTGCGTAGGACATAGCGCAGTATCGAATGTCGAAACTTGCAGAACACCAGTGCTTGGAACGAATAAATGATTCTTGTGAATCGTGAACGTTTGTTTTTCTTGAGGGAGCTTTTTCTTTTCTTTCTTTTCTTTTTTTTATTATTTTTTTTCTTTTCTTTCTTTTCTTTTGTTAATACTTATTTATACTTATATTATTTGAATAAAGTAAATTTGAATCAAAATATATTTAACAATTATGAATGAAACAAAAGTTGTAAAGATTTCATCTATTAAAAACAACCCAAACAATCCACGTTTGGTTAAAGATGATAAATTCAAAAAGTTAGTTAATTCAATTAAAGAATTTCCACAAATGTTAAACCTGCGACCTATCGTTGTAAATGATGATATGATTGTACTTGGTGGTAATATGCGATTGAAAGCGTGTGTTGAAGCAGGTTTGAAAGAAGTACCAATAATCAAAGCATCTGAATTAACAGAAGAACAACAACGTCAATTCATTATCAAAGATAATTTAGGTTATGGTGAATGGGATTGGGATATGATTGCAAATGAATGGGATAGTGAAGAACTTATTGATTGGGGTTTAGATGTTTGGAAAGCTCCAACAGAAATAGATTATTCTATTCTTGATGACATTGATTTAGATGATGAAATTAAAGATATGGCAGATGGAGTAAAGAAAGCCATACAAATTGAATTTGAACCAGACCATTATGAAGAAGCTTACGCGCTGGTTAAATTTTGGAGAGAACAAGATGCTTATGTTGGAAAGATGATATTAGATTTCTTAAAAGCTGAAAAGCAAAAGTTATGATAGCTTGTATACCAACAAAAGAAAGGCAACAAACTAAGACCTACAAATTATTTGAAGAAGTAGGAATCAAAGTTTTTCATTTCATTGAGCCACTGGAGTATGAATCATATAATGTTCCAAACAAGATTAGCATTGAAAAAAACAATCAAGGAATAGGATATGTCAGAAATTTTGTTTTGAATTGGGCAAAAGAAAATAATCAAGATTGGATTATTGTTTGCGATGATGATGTTACTTCGTTTGGTATTTACAATGGAAAGACTGTCAAGAAAGATGCTTCAATTTGGAAAGAGATATATAGTAAAGTAAATAACTTGCCATTTGAATTAGTTGGTATTAATTACACGCAACATGCTTGGCACGAAAAAACAAGT
>Ga0255143_1000301_pt1 | contig 17503 bp, 22 predicted proteins | sample Atl_Cont_RepC_0h_FD_183625 | JGI IMG/M metagenome (GOLD analysis project Ga0255143, IMG submission 183625) | Freshwater microbial communities from Altamaha River, Georgia, United States - Atl_Cont_RepC_0h | ecosystem: Environmental > Aquatic > Freshwater > River | place: USA: Georgia | collected...
AAGCCAGCATGATCATGGCAGTGCCAGAGGATCGCTAGGGCCTCTAAAACCGCCCACAATCGTTTTTTCTGGTCAACCAATACCAATACACCCTAGCGCATGAAAAGCGCTTAAAAACCCGTTTTTACCCCTGGCATTATTTGGCCGTTTTGACCCTTCAAACCAGTGCCAGCATGCGGACTGATAGTAAGCGCTTACTAACTTAGCAAGCCCAAAAAAACCCGGAAAGAATCCGGGCCGGTTTGGGTTTGGCAGCTAGATACGGTCAACCAGGACCCAAAAATCGTCAGGATGTACCGCTCGCCATTTCCGGGGATTGTCCGTGCTGGTGACAATCAAATTCAGGGCATGCACCCCGGTGACAATCCAAAAATTGGGACCGTCAATTGTCAGGATTGACCCATAAGCCCCGATCTGTATTCCTGCATCCGGTTTCATGTTTAGGCCCTTTTCAACATGATCACTTTTGACATTTTTTTCCCATGTGCTGGGTAAGCAATTAAGGAAATGGTTTTATCCCAGCATGCCCTGCACCCTGAGCACTTGCCCTCATGTTCATATGCGCGGCAAAGAGAGACACCAGCACTGGCTTGAAAGCTTTCAGTATCCGGGCCGATAACTGATCCATGCAAACCGGGAATGTATTCCCCGATAACGCTATCGGAGGAAAACCGCACCATTACATTCGGCAATTCCTGCATGCGCTGCAATACATCCCTGAATTTTGGGAATTTATGCATGCGGGTTGGCAACCAGTGACGGCACCAGGGTGTGCGCTGCATTATTTCAAGAATCTTTTCGGCAAGGGCAAGGGTGTAAATGTCGCCTGAATCAAACCACCTGAAATAACGATCTGAATCAAGCTCAGAAACCATGTCATCGACCCATTCCAGGCGCTGCCAATCGGTTTTATTATGCTGGCGCGGCGCTTTGACGTTCGGGTAGTTATAGTTACCCGTAGTGGCATAACATCCCTTGCATGCGTCAACCAAAACGCCCGGAGACTCAATAGATCCGGGGCATGTTTCTATTGCCTGAAGTGACCATGAGCGGATGCCGTCAAGCTTTGAAGTAATGCTGATTTTTGGTGCCATTTTAAATTCCATTAATTGCACAATCCGGGCAAAATAACCCGACAATGCCCACGATTAAATGGGCATTATCTGATTATTTGCTGTGATTCAATTCACGGGCCAAAACGCATGCGTCAATATTTTTAATGAAACCAAAACCGGACCAAAGCCCATTAAATTGTTTTTCTAACTGCAACCAGTTTTCGCCCCATTGCAATTCAATAGAATTTGCCCCATTCTTTGCCATTCGTTTAATTTGAGCGATGCATTGTTTCTCGCTTGGCTTTTTGCCGATAAAAACAAAACTATCCATGATTAACCCCCATAAATCACAAAATAAAGAAAAAACGGAAAGCCAATGACGCCAGCAAAAATGGCAGCATGGGCAAGGTCAACAAAAAAGCTTTTCATGGTTTACTCCCGAATGTCGCCAGAATAGGCCCGTTCAGCTTCCATGCTCAGGGCCTGCAGGATTTGCTGATCAAGAATGCTGGTGACGTTTGCGCCGTCAAACCATACCGAGTCGAGCCGTTCGACCCAAGAGGGCAGACTGATATTCAGATACACCTGCACAGCGCCGCTATTGAGTGTGGTTGTGTATTCGTGAAGATCTTGATCTAGTTTCATGTTCTATTGCTCCTGGTGTTGATTGAACATGCTTTGCATTGTCAGCATGAAACTGACGCGAAACTTACAAACCACAAAAAAAGCATAGGGACAAACCCTAAGCATGCCGACATTTACTTGATTGTTGGACTATTTCAAATAAACGTAGATTGTGGATAACTTGTGGACAATTTACCTGGTTGATTGGCAGGGGAAAGCTGGGGAAATTTTGCTTCTGGTGAACGGATGAAAAGAAAAAAGAAAGATACCCCGATCAGCCTGCAAGCCTTGATACACAAGGGAGAGAGAGACACAAGAGACAGTCAACCATCTCCGGAGCCAGTGCCAGCGCCTGAGACATCATCATCCTGGAAACCCTTAAAGAGATCGGGCCCCTCAGAGGGAGAATCCCATGTTCCCATATGGTGACACAAAGTACCCCCCATTATTTGGGCAGGGATAAGGGGAGGGGGTAGGGCTGGAAAGGGTGAAAATAGAGGGGGCCCACTGACCCATTCCCAAAATTTCCTCAAAAACTTTTTTCTCCCATCACACATCCGCAAACCGACTAGAACTGACGCATTACTTCTACGGAGGCAAAACCCTTGGTTTGCTTAAATAATGTGCAAAAGTGCCGGATTTCTCGGGGTTATACAAAGATCTTGCCAAGCAGAAAAGTAATACCTGGTTCCTGTATAAAAATTTTTGCTCCAAAACTTTCTTGGGCTAGAATGGTGTCATTCCCTAATAGCTCAGCTGGTAGAGCATGTGACTGTTAATCACAGGGTCCGTGGTTCGAGCCCACGTTGGGGAGCCAACACGCATGGGGATTGTGCGGAAAGCCCGTAACTTTGGACAACCGATTTGTTCCAAGCCAGTCTCCAGCCGTGTCGGGATGTTAAGCCAGCCATCAAGGATGTTGACGCAGGGTGTTTTCTGGCTTTCTGCCTTGCCATGTTGAAGACCAAATTGAGTCCCGGCTTTTATTGGAGATGCTATGGAATGGACTTTGGCTCACCCGCTGCATGATGTTGATGACATTGTGGAGATGGCTGATTCTGTGTATGGGGCTGAGGCTGATGGCATATTGAAGAGGGACAGGGCTGTCTTTCGCCATCGGGTGACGGTTGCTACGACGGAGCAGTTGTTCAACAAGGGGCGGGAGTTTATTGCGGTTTGTCGGGGTGAGGGGTATATCCATCATGGGTGGTACTCTGAGGCCAAGGAAGACAAGCTGCTGGGGTTTTGCTGGTTTGACCGGGGTGGGTATGCAACGTACTCAAATGAGGAGATCAGCAATGCCAAGTTCCACCATGTTGATTTGAGTCTGCCGGTCAGGACTCGGGTGAAGCTGATTAACCAGATGATTGACCAGCATATTCTGTGGGCCAATAATTGGGGGGTACCGGTTATTTGTTCAACGAGTATCCGGGCGGAGCATGATGGGTTTATGAAGATTCATGCCAAGCGGGGATTTACAGTAAATGGGTCCTATGCTTGGGGTCGGACTGAGGATTTATTGAAGGCATTGAAATGACGGACATATTCGGTGAAATCAGGCCTGAGGGCAGTCAGGTTTCTGATGAAAAGAAAAAGGCTGATGCTCGGGCTAGATATGCTGAGAAAAAGGCAATGAAGCTGGCGACTGGTGAGAAAGAGCCAAAAATCGGAAAATCGGCTAATCCTACTGGGCGGCCAAAATCTATTGTTAATCGGGTGACGGAATATGGTGCCCTGTTTAACAAGCTGAATCAGGAACGCATTGATTCTGGTCTGCCGCCATTGAAGACGGCGATGGATGTGCTGATTGAGGCCATGCAGTCTGATGAGTTGGACATCAAAGAAAAGGCCAAGATTGCTGAAAAGCTTGCTACATTTGAGTCCAGCCGTGCTCCGATTATCTCCATTGAGCATGTGCAGAACATCCAGAAGGATGAAGAGTTGGGGGCTGATGACGCCCTTGATGATTTTCTGGATTCACTAAAGAAAGTTTGAGGTATAAAATGCCACTCAAGCACTCGAAGTCTGAAAAGGCTTTTAAGGCGAACGTCAAGGCCGAGATCAAGGCTGGAAAGCCCCAGAAGCAGGCAGTGGCAATTGCGTACCAAGTCAAACGGGACGCTCAATCCAAACGCTCTCCGAAAGGTTACAAATGAGCAACTACACTTCTGGCAACAAAGCCCCCACGTTGATGGCTCAGGCTCCCAATCGTGTTGGCAACATTGACAAAAAACCCGCCAAACTGACTGGTGGCGTTACTGCTGTTACCCGCCCTCAGGGCAGCACCTCGTATGCTGCTGGTCGCCAAGGCGCTCCTTCTGTCGGTAAGGAAGTCACTTCTGGTCGCGGTCAAAAGGTGATGGTCAGCCGTCCCAAAGAGAACTGCGGCCACAACGATGGCTACCTGTCTTCCTCTTACCTGAAGTGAGGCAATCATGTCTGGATACGGTAAAGTTATTTCTGGTGGCGCAAAGATGTCCAAGGGCCTGACCAAGGGCATCAACGACAAGCTGGAGGGTTTTGCCCAAGAGAATGGTCGCCGCGCTACTATTGCTGGCGCTGTGAACAACGCCTACAAGGTTCGTACCCTGTCCGACCAACACACTAACAATGTGAATGGCGGCAAATTCACCAAGCCGAGTGTTCCCAGTAAGATTTGAGAAAGGTAATGTATGGCAACGTATGACATTGAAGCACTGAAACTTGACCTCCCCAACGCCAAAGATCTTGCCCAATTTGTTTATGACAAAACGGGCATTTCTTTGGACCTGATTGGTAAGCCCAAAGACGACCAATACATGGTCGCCAAGAACGCTCTAGAGGGCAAGAAGATCCCGCAGGATTACGTCACTGATGACAATCCCTACGTGGAGAAAAAGGACCTGGTTCCTGAAGACCCGCTGCCTCCTCCTCCTGGCCGCGACAAGGACCTGCCTGATGAGGACTCTCGAGTCCACTTCTTCGGTGCGAAGAACATGCCTCACCCGTTCGACCCGCAGTCGGACCGCAAAGTACACATCAACTTCCGCAAGTACGACAACGGCATCATCACGTACCAGATCATGGGTCCGATTGAGAAGGTCGCTGTTGGTGAGCGCATCAACAAGTACGGTCAGAAAGTCCCGGAGAAGTTCACCTGGATTGATCCCCGTACACCTGAGCAGGTTCTGCGCCGTGCAGACGGCACGTACACCGAGCGTGGCCGTGGTCTGTACACGTATTGCGTGGGTGAAAAGGGTGGCGGCATTTGGTCGATGATTGACCGAGAGCAAGTCAGCATCTCTGCCAAGAACATTGCCAACCCCTGGGCATGATCGAAGAGTACACCAACATCTTCCGTCAAAAGCTTTCGGGGCAAGCAGAAGCTTGTGCGAGAAAAACCCTTGAATGGCTCCAAAAGGACCTTCAAGGGGATAAAGAATTGACGGCAAGGGAGGTTTTCTATTTGGCCTCCGCCGCTCAGGTCTTGCTGACCATCCGCGACATCTATGGCAAAAAGTGAAGCCAGTGATTACATCCTACCCATTTACCGGGATAGGGCACTCAAGCATGTCCTGAAGTTGGCCGGTGGTAAGTCGGCCATCAAGCACCTTGATCGTGAGCAGCTGCTCAAGATGAAGAAGGCTACGCAGTCTGTAGCCAAGGACATGCAATTCAACACCTTGAAGTGGTTCCGGCCATTCAAGTACCAATCCAGATTTTTTGAGACTGGCGCTACGCATTCCCGCCGTGGAATGATCGCTGCCAACCGAGCCGGTAAGACGATTGCGTCCACGTATGAGACTGCGTATCACCTGACTGGCAGGTATCCCAAGGGCTGGAAGGGCAAGGTGTGGGACAAACCCATCATTGCTATGGCCGCTGGTGAATCCTGGGAGCAGGTCGCCAAGACATTGCAAAGCAAGCTGCTGGGCTGCGACGACATCAAGCAGTCGTACAAGCTGGGCACAGGGTCAATTCCCCGTGAATGTATTGATGAGAAGTCCATCCGCACTGATGGGCCTAACGTATTGGCAATTGAGATCTGGCATGCTTCCGGTGGAAAGTCCAAGCTGTACTTCTCCAACTACACTCAGCAAGTGCGCCATCTGCAGGGTTTTGAACTTGACCTTGTGGTCTTGGACGAACAGCCTCCAGACGAAACATTCTCGGAACTTGTTGTCCGTACTGCCCAACGCAACGGGCAGGTACTGTGTTCTTTCACCCCCCTCAAGGGCATGTCCGGACTTGTTCGCAAGTTCTGGGATCAGGTAGACGGATACACCCATGTGCGTGTAACATGGGATGACGTTCCATACGAGAATGAGTGGGGGGAGACTTTTTTCTCGAAAGAAGAGCGGGAACAGCTTGCCAGGGACTTCATGCCTTGGGAACGGGAATGCCGGATGAATGGTATTCCGCTGGTTGGCAAAGGTGTGGTTTTCCCCTTGCTGGAATGGCCTACCTACAAATCTGTGGATGTGGATTTGAAGGGCAACCCCAAGCTTGAACGCCTGATTTCCTTTGACCTGGGGATCAAGAATGACCCAACCGTCATCTCGTTTTTTTTCCGTGATCCTGTCGAAGAGATCATTTATCTTCACCGGCAAATCAAAATCCCTTCCGGGGAAACTCCGGAGGATTACGTCCATTACCTGCTGGACGTTGAATCACGGGGAGTCCCGATTGCGTTACCGCATGACGGGTCACAACCCGGGCGATACACCCTTACCGAACAAAGCGTTCGGGAGGTATTTGAGGACAACTATGGCCTCAACGTCATCTCTGGTGCAATCCTTAATCCGGCAAACGACCAAGGCAAAGTAACAAACCATAAGTCTTATGGAATCAATATAATGCGCTTGGGAATGGAGCGGGGGACGTTTAGAATTAACGAATCCTGCACCGCATTTCTGGATGAGGCCCGGAATTATGCTATTGACGATGCAGGCAGATTCAGTGATCCTGATGATCACATTGATTCTGCGAGGATCGGCATTTTGGCACTGATTCAGGGTCATGGGGAGTCTGTTGTAAGCAGGGCAAACAACTTTGCCGCCAAACGGATCAGCCCCATTGAAGGAAAAGCACAGCGTATATAAGGAACAGCCATGCTGGATAAGCAAAATCTGATTATCGAAGAGCCGGGATCTCCGGTTGCCAACAAAGGCATGGCGTTCCAAGTCGCCCATGAGGTGTACCTCAAGATGGTTGATTACCTGAGGTTGACTCAGGCCAAAAACACCTTCAACCGGCTTTCAGACTATCACTATCTGAATATCGCTGTCAGCAACTCCACCGAACCAATCCGAGGCATTGACTACATCCATCCGGTTGTCTCTCCGGGTGTTGATTACGCAACAGCTGTGGTCACCAAATGCCTGATGCCCAACGGCAAAATCAATTTTGAGTTTGAGCGCTTCAATGAAGCTGATACCGCCCAGTCGCAGCAATCGACTGAGATGGTCAAGTACATGCTCAACAGCAAAAATGACTCGTATCAATTCGTTCGTGACTGGGTTCAGGATGCCCTGCTTCACAAGAACGGCATTGTGATGGTTTCCCCGGTCCGCAAATCGATTGTCCAGTACAAGGAAGTTGAAGGCACCAAGGACCAACTCAAAGTGTTTGAGATCATGGCCACCGAGAAGGGCCTGACTCCCAAGCGCGAGAACATGCGCCGTGTGGACGTTGATTTGCAAGGCATGATGATGGAAGTTGAGGCTGGCGCAGATCCTCAAGATGCTGTCAACGCAAGCAACGTCTACCGCGCCAAGTACAAGCTCACTGGCTACGAAACCACCATCCGGGTCAAGCACGTTGCCCAGCACTACTTCGTGTGCAACCCGACCATTCCTCGGATTGTGGACCAAGATTTTGTGGGGTTCTATGACCCCATGACCATCCATGAATGCAAAGCACAGTTCCCTTATGTTGATCTCGAGAAGCTGGCAGAGCATGCCGCTTACGGTCCTGCTGGCGCATATCAGGCAGGGGCTTTGGAGAACGACCTTGCTCTGCATGCTCGGGACTCTACTCCTGTTCCAGGTCAGGGCGTAATCGCTTCTGCCGGTGCTGACAAATACAGCCGAGTGATCATGCTGACCACGGCATGGATTCGCAAGGATGTGGATGGTGACGGCGAAGAAGAGATCGTTGAAGTTTGCTTCTCCGGCTCTTACGTCCTGTACGTCAAGGAAGTGGATTTCATCCCTCTGGCAAACATCTGCCCCAAGCCTATCGTTGGCAACTTCTTTGGTTACAGCTTGGCAGAACGTCTGGTTCCCATGCAGGAATACGGTACGGCCATCAGCCGTGCTGAAATGGCTTTTGCCATGCAGGCCTCTACCCCCAGGATTGGCGTCAACCCTGAGTTTGTGGATGCTGAAGAGATCCAGCGTGGTGTTTCTGCCATGTTTGTTCTGGACCGCAAGTTCGATCCTGCCAAGCACGTCTATGAGTTCGCTCCCATGCAGGGCAATCTGGCATACGTCCAGTCGTCCATGCAGCGGTTTGAGTCGGACAAGATGGCTGTTATCGGAATGACCAGCCCCACTGATGTCCTGAACCCCGAGGTGATGAAGGACGGCAACAGCGGCTTCAAGCTGCAGCTGGCTATGGGTCCGAACCAGCTTATCCAAGATGAGATGGTCAAGAACTGCGCTATCGGCCTGAAGGATCTGATCTACATCACTTGGAAGACGCTGATCCAGTACGCTGACGACTACAACATCCAGCAGCTGGCAAACGCTTGCGCCCAAGGTAAGCCGTTCATGGATGCAATCTCGATGGACAACTACGAGTTCATTGACCGCAACCTGATCAACATTGACCTGGCTTTGGGTTTCCTGTCGGATGAGAACCGTCTGACCCGTCAGCAACTGATCACAGCCGCTCAGGCCCAGTTTGGTCAGGCCATGATGCAGCTGGACCCCAGTGCTCCTGAACTGTTTATGAAGATCCGTAAGCCGTTTGAGGACACTCTGCGGGTTCTCGGCATCAAGGATGTGGATGCTTACCTGCCGACCCTTGAGGAAGCAGCCAAGATTGTCCAATCCAAGGCTCAACAAGGTCCTGGTCCTGAGCAGCAGGAAATCCTGTCTAAGGTTGAGCTTAACAAGGCTAAAACGCAGGAATCCCAGACTGTTTCGGCACTCAACGTCAAGAAGGCCGAGGATATTGACACCGACAATATGTTTGAGGCTTTGGCCGCGAAAAGGGGTAAACTTTCCTCGGTTCAAATTGATTGACAACTTAAAAGCTGAAATTGTTAACTTAAAGGAATAGCATGGCAGATTTATTGCAAGGCATTCGGGAGTTTTTCAATCGAAGAACTACCGCAAAGGATATAGAGAAAGGAGCAAGCTCTGAAAGACGCACTCTAGTCATTGAGAATGGGGAATCAGCCCAACGATTGCTGAATAACCCAGATTTTGCACTGATGTTTAACCTGTACAGGTTTTACCTGCTGACGGCACTGGAGGATTCTGGTGATGATGCAGAAAGAATACGCAACGCACAGTATGTTGCTGGGGTGCGAGATTTTCAGGTCTTCGTTGAAAGAACTGTTTATCTTGCAAAAGTCGCACAAAAACGTGCTGAATCTTGAAAGATAAGGTATATTTATGACAGACGTTATCGAAAATTCGACCGTCAATGAGCAAACTGGTAGTCCCGAGGCTGCTATTGCTGAAATGATTGCCGCCAACCGGCGTAACAGTCAACAGCCCAATGGAAGCACTCCGCCACCAGCCGGACAAGAAGAGGCGAAAGCCGAATCCCCGGAGGCGGCTCCTCAAGAGGAAGCTGAACCTGAAAATATCGCAAATGAAGCTCAGGCATCTGAAGATTCTGAAGTTGAGGAAGAGTCCGGCACACAAGCCGTAAACGATCCCGTTAATTTCTTTGAGTTTGCAGATGAAAATCCAGACCTGAAACTGCGGATTCCCAATAAAAACGTCGAAGGCGGCTTTATTGAGATCACTGCAAAGAAGGCTGCGACTCTACTTGGGCAAACGAGTGATATTGATGAAAATGCTCGTAGGCTTAAAGCCGAACGTGCTGAATTTGAAGAGTATGAGGCCAAACGAAAGGCTGAACTCGATGGTTTGCAGATTGGACTGGAACTGACCGTTGTTCCTCAGTTGCAACAAGCGGCTGATGAACTGGTTACGCTCCAACAATACAACCAGCAATGGAAGCAAATCCTCGACAAGGCGAGTACCGAGGTTGAGCGCAGTGAAGCTGAAGCGGCCATCCGCCAGAATGCTGCTCTGATCGAGGAAAAGTCCAAGTTCATCCAATCGAACCGTCCGAAAGTTCAAGAGTTCTATGAGATTCGCAGCCAGTACGTCCAGCAACAACTGGAACAAGCTCGGCAGTCGTTTTCTGACAAAGAACTTGCGAACAAAGCCAACTTCACCGAGCTTCGGGAAAAGTTGGGCAAGGAATGGAAAGGCGCAGAAGGGTCATTTATCCCTGGTGTCAAGAACCTTGATCTTGTCTCCAGTGATGAGTACCTGTTGGGACTGATTCGGGACGGCATGAAGTTCCGGGAAGGCCCCAAAGTGCGTAATGCCGGTGGTTCAATCGCTGCTGCAAGCAAGATTGTCGCCAAGGCTAAAACCAGTCCTGAGGACAAGACCTCTGAACTTCAAAAGAAAGCACAGGCTGGCGATAAGAATGCAGCACGTGACCTTTTGGCAACCATGTTGGCGTCCAACAAACAACGACGCCGATAATCTTTTGGAGAATTTAAGATGGCAACCATCACCTCTGCAAACCTTGGTAACGGCAACGGCTCGTATACCACCGACATCGTCGTTAAAGACCTGGACATGACCGTGTCCAACTATGTTAAGGATCGCACCCCGATCACTAACATGGCTATGTCCAAAAAGCGCAAGATCAACTCGACCCTGCACATTTGGCCGAACGACTACTTCCGCACCCCCAGCCTGAACGCCAAGCTGGAAGGCGCTGCTGTGTCGGCTTCTGACGCCGCTTCCAACACCCGTTCCAACCTGGGCAACTACACCCAGATCTTCACGACTGTTATCGGTGCTACCGGTACTGCCCGTGCTGTGGAACAGGCTGGTGGCGATCCGCAAGCCTACCAAGAAGTCAAACAGCTGACCGAAATCATGTTCGACGTTGAACTGCAGATGGTTCGCGCTGACGGTGCTTCTATCAAGTACGCCGGTCAAGCCGCCACTCAAGGTTCGTCGCCCAACAACGGTCGTCGCTTTGGCTCTCTGTACGCCTTTGCCGGTACTCGTTCGGGTAACGACACCGATGGCGTGTCTGTGCTGAACCTGGCTGCCAGCGACAGCAACGACACCACCAGCGTGGTCAACACCAACACGCCCTTCAACGGCTCCCTGGCTAACGCCGGTCTGGGCTACTTCACCTTCGCTTCTGGCGCGACGCTGCAGCAATTCAGCCCGTTCCTGTACAAGCAGCTGGTGACTGTGGCTGAACAGCGCTTCAACGCCAAGATCACCAACATGGTGGTCCCGACCTCGATGCGTACTCATATCTCCGATATGATGCCCACCAGCCGTTCTATCAACCGTTTCAACCCGGCTGATAAGGGCGACACCATCAGCACCTACGAAGGTGACTTCAACTACACCTACCAGATCGACGATTCGTGGGTTATGGACCAGACCGGCGCTGACAACACCAGCGCTCTGTTCCTGAACCCCGACGTTATCCAGTGGGGTAGCCTGCGTGAACTGGGCCCGAACAACGAAGTGTTCAGCAACGCTGACGCCTCGCTGGACCAGTACATCATGGAAGGTACGCTGATTGTGCGTAACCCTGCCGGTGTGGCTGTTCTGGACGCTATCAGCCCCACGGGTGCTGCAGTGACCGGTCCTCGTCCGTCCGCTCAAGTCCAGCGTTACCTGGCTTGATAAAGGCCCTTCGGGGCTTTTCTGGAGGCTCCTGTGGGGCCTCTGGAAAGGTACGAAAGGTAATGTATGGGACTCAACGCCAACAATGAAGAAGCACTGATCAACGAAGATTATTTCACCAGTGGAATTCTTGCGCCCAGTGTGGAAGGCGCTCTTCGTAAGAATGACAAGCTGTACAAGGAAGTCAAATCTGGCACTTGGTCACAGACATTTGATACCGGCAACCTGAAATACACGATTGGCGCTCAAGACGGCACCCGTTACGTCCAATACGACCAGAAGAACGTAGAGCAAGTTCGGCAAGAATGCAAGAACCTGCGCGAGTTCTACAAAGAGCATGGCACGGACAACCCGTTCTTTGCTGGCACGGCTCACATGATGAACCTGCCCAAATGCTTTGCCCATGAGATCAGTTCTAAGTGGTTTAACAACCGTCCTTGGGAGTTGATCAAGCAAGACAAGGCAGAAAAAATCCGCTTCTATGCCATCGTGAATGAGTATTACAGCGATTTCGTCTGTCACCCTAGCGGAAAGATCCCCATTCCGTATAATCCACTTATTGCGACCAAATAAGGATAAAAAATGTCCCTATTCATTCAATCCGCTAACGCTCTTGTCAGTCGTGTAGCTCAATGGGTAGGGGTTATTCCCAAAAGTTCGGGTATCGTTGCCACTTCTTACGATGTTGGCACTGGTGTTCTGACAGTCTCTTCCAATCCGACTTCCACCATTTTGGTGGGTGACTTTATTGGTCCAGCTTTGAATTACCCGTTTGCGCTGGTTTTGGGCACAACCTCAACAACCATTACCGTAAACGATGTGGACGGCATTTTCACTGCTGCCACCTATCCTCTGACCATTCTCGCTCTGCCGACTGCCAACAGTCTGGAAATCCAGACCTGTATCCAGCAAGCAGAACTGAAGATGCGGACGATTGAGCTTCCTGCTCTGCGTACCAATCCCTACGGCACTGACGGCATTTTCTTGCTGACCGACGAAAACGGCATGGCTCCGATTCCTGCCGACATGAACAAGCCGATTCTGTTCTTCCAAGAAACAAATCCTGAGAATGCCCCTCCCGGCACTACTGGTCTTGGCCCTTGGATCATCTATGACCGAGTTGGTGACCGTGAAATCATTCGTCGCCGGATGATTGACCAGCTTTATGTCCGTCCGTTCGGTGTGCCTCGAGTCATCCGGGCATCTTTCTCTGAAGTTGGCCTGAACTATGTGTTCACCCCCAATCCTGGCAAGAACGTCAAGATCAAAGCTGCTTACTACAGGACTTTCCCGTTCTTGTTCAGCCCCACTGGTGACAATCTGGACCCGATTGTTCAGAGCAACGCTGCACTGGTTTCTTTCCCTGAAGGTTATCTGTACGGCACTCTGTGGGCGTTCTACGACAAGAACAAGAACACTGAAGAATCCCAAAAGTGGCTTACTCGATTCGATGATGCTTATGGCCTGATTGAAGATCAAAACTACCGTGGCAAGTGGACCGGAGGTGACAGGCACCTTACCTCCGAGTTCCAGCCAAGGGACTACAGATATTCGTTTAAGTGAGGTCGTAAATGGCAACAGGTGGTCTTTACGGCAACAGCAACGCCACAGTTGTTCAGCCTCAGGGCGGTGCTGAGAGCGGTGGACTTTACGGCCAAGCAGGATCTTTTGGTGGGACCTACTTTGAGTGGTTCATCTTCAAAGAATCTGCAACTGCTCCAGCTACTCCCACTGGTGGTAGCTGGAACTTCCAAACCAACGTAGGCGCTCCTCCCAGTGGCTGGGTGACCGTTGTTCCTGCTGCTCCAACTCAGCAAGTCTGGGTTTCTATTGCACTGGTCAACAGCAAGAACACTGCTTCTCTGGTTTGGTCAACTCCCGGCGTGTTTAACAACCTGATTGGCCCTACCGGCCCTACCGGTCCTGTGGGTCCTACTGGCCCTACTGGTCCACAAGGTGTCCAAGGCCCTACTGGCGCTATCGGTCCTACGGGGCCTACTGGTAGCACTGGTCTGACTGGAGCCACTGGCCCTACTGGCCCAACAGGCCCAACCGGAGCTACTGGAGCGATTGGTCCGACTGGTCCAACTGGTCCTCAGGGCATTCAGGGTGTAACTGGTCCTACCGGTCCTACAGGTGCAACTGGTTTGACAGGAGCTACTGGGCCTACTGGACCCACGGGTGCAACTGGCATTCAAGGCCCTACTGGTCCTACGGGGGCAATTGGTCCGACTGGACCTACAGGTGCTGCTTCTACCGTCCCTGGCCCTACGGGTCCGACAGGCCCTATCGGGTTGACTGGACCTACAGGCCCCACAGGACCGACAGGAGCTACTGGTGCTGGTGGAGCTTTGGGTTATTGGGGTTCTTTTTGGGACACCACTACTCAGACTGCTGCCAGTGCAAACACGCCTTACTCAATCACTTTGAACAGTGCTGATGCCGCAAATAACGGTGTCAGTGTTGTTTCTGGTAGCAAGGTTACGTTTGCCTATGCCGGTGTTTACAGCCTGACATATTCCATTCAGTTCACCAATGCTGACAACCAAATCCATGACGCAAACGTTTGGTTGAGGAAGAATGATTCTGGCAGCACGGGCGATCTTCCTGATACTGACAGCAAGTTCAGCATCATTGCAAGTCATGGCGGTGTTCATGGCAACGTGATTGGCACGGTCAACTTTGTTGTGCCATTAGCCGCTGGTGACTTTATTGAACTGGTTTGGGCAACCACCAGCACTCAGGTCACTTTGGAGACTATCCCTGCTGGAACCACTCCGGTAAGCCCTAGGGTTCCTTGTGTTGTCTTCACGGCAACTCAGGTCATGTACACCCAGCTTGGCCCTACTGGACCCACAGGGTCTCAGGGCATTCAAGGCCCCACAGGCCCCACTGGTGCTATTGGACCCACAGGCCCGACAGGACCTATTGGAGCAACAGGCCCTACAGGTCCGCAAGGCATTCAGGGCATTCAAGGGCCTACCGGTCCGACAGGCCCGATTGGAGCCACGGGACCCACTGGTCCTACTGGGGCAGCATCTACGGTTCCGGGACCCACTGGTCCTACTGGGCCTACCGGTCCTGCAGGTCCTGGCGTTCCTGTTGGTGGCACTGCAAACCAGATCCTTACCAAGATCAATTCCACTGATTACAACACTCAGTGGACCAGCACAATCTCGGGCGGTACGTTCTGATGAAGATCGCCGTATACGCCATATCTAAGAATGAGAGTCAGTTTGTTGAAAGGTTCTGTGAATCTGCCAAAGACGCTGACCTCATTCTGATTGCGGATACCGGTTCAACAGACAACACCAAAGCCCTTGCAGAACAGTGTGGTGCAAAGGTCTATGACATAGCCATCAAGCCTTGGAGGTTTGATAAAGCTCGAGATGCTGCTTTGTCGCTGATTCCTGCTGACTACGACATTTGCATCAGCTTGGATTTGGACGAGGTTCTCGAGCCAGGATGGCGTGAGGCTATTGAGTCTGTATGGACAGAAGAAACCACCAGACTGCGGTATTTGTTTGACTGGGGTTCTGGGATCAGGTTCTACAGCGAGAAGATTCATTCCCGCTACGGGTATTTTTGGAAACATCCGTGCCATGAGTACATCAATCCCAATCCCGGATTTGAAGAAAATTGGGCGCAGATTGATGATTTGTTGATCAGCCATCATCCGGATCAAAACAAGTCCAGAGGGCAATATCTTGATCTGTTGAGGGTTGCTATTGCCGAGGACAAAGAATGCCCCAGAAACGCTTTTTACTATGCCCGTGAGCTTGTTTTCTACAGGCATTGGGAAGATGGTATTGAGGCTCTTGAGCATTATCTGGATTTGCCAGATGCCAAATGGCCGCATGAGCGTTGTTATGCAATGAGATTAATGTCTCAGTGCTATGAGAATATGGGAATGTCTGACAAGGCATTTAAGTGGGCTAGATTGGCTGTGGCTGAATGTCCAGAAACCCGTGAGCCTTGGCTGAATTTGGGAATGCTGTGTTATCGGCAAAACCAATGGGTTGAATGTCTGTTTACTGCTGAAAAATGCTTGTCGATTACTGAAAAGCAGCTGGTTTATACAATGGACCCTGAATGCTGGACAGAACGTCCATATGACATTGCAAGTCTGGCTTGTTGGCATTTAGGGATGAAAGAAAAAGCTGTCGAGTTCTGTCGTAAAGCTCTAGAATTCAACGCTGAAGATTTTCGTCTTTTGACCAATTTGGCAAAGATGACTGAGGTAGAAACATGACAATGGGGCCGTATTACACTGGGAATGGCGACTCTTCAGGGTTGTATGGCACCCCTGTTTCTCCGTCTTCGACCACCTATTTCCAGTGGTTTGTTTTTCAAGAAGCAGCCAGTCAGCCTGCTACGCCTACTGGTGGCTCTTGGAACTTCACCACAAATACTGGAACAGCCCCTGCTGGGTGGCAATCAACTCCTCCAACAAACCCTCTGAACCAGGTTTGGGTTTCTATTGGGATTGTTAGCTCAAAGTCCACGGTAGCCATTTCTTGGGGTGTTCCGGGTCTTTTTGCTTATCCTGGTGCGGGATCTATTCTTTCTGGTAACGGCAGTCCAAGTGGTGCTGCTGGTTCAAATAACCAGATGTACATCCAGCTGGACGCAGTACCCCAAGGCATTTGGTTTAAAGAATCTGGCACTTGGATCAAATTGAACGGCCTGATGTCGGGCGGGACATTCTGAAGGAAAAAACATGGCAGCTTCCGGCTCTCAAACTATTCAACTGTATTACTCCACCACTTCTGGTGCTGCTCCTGTTGCTGGCAATTTGGCTAGTGGTGAAGTTGCTCTGAACATCACTGATGGCAAGCTGTACTACAAAGACAATGCTGGTGCTGTCCAAGTACTAGCCACCAAAGGCGCAGGAACAATTGGTGGAGCAAACACCCAGGTTCAGTACAACAACAATGGTGTGTTGGCTGGATCTGGAAACATGACCTTCAACGGCACCCGCCTGACGGTGGCCGACCTTGCCGATTCCTCCCTGACCTCTGGTCGCGTGACATACGCCACCACGGGCGGCAACCTGACGGACAGCGCGAACCTGACGTTTGATGGGACGAATCTGACTCTGGGCGGCGGAACCGCCAACGGCGTGGCCTACCTCAACGGCTCCAAAGTCCTGACCACTGGGTCTGCGCTGACGTTTGATGGGACGAATTTTAGTGTTGGCGGTACGGCTGACATTTTCGGGCGTTTCTACACACGCTCCATCGGATTCACCTCCAGTGGCTCAACCGTTCTTCAAATCAACGGAAGCTCGTATGGTGGAATTGACATTGGCGCGGCAGGGACTCGCACTTTTGGGCTTACGGCATCCGCAACGGATGTGAACTTCACCAGCATCACGAACATCCCGCTGCTGTTTGGTGTCAACGGCTCCGAACAAATGCGCCTGACCAGCACAGGGCTGGGGATTGGGACGAGTTCGCCGGGGTACAAGCTGGATGTTGTTGGATTTGGGCGTTTCAGCAGCGGGGTTCTTGGATCAGGCGGCCTGACCATGTACGGCGATGCCTCGTCTGCAAGTGGTTTATTGCTATCTACCGCAGGCAACCTCGGCTTGGGGGTTACGCCGAGTGCGTGGAGTGGGCTGAAAGCATTTGAGATTGCTGGAGTTGGATCGAGTATTGCCAGTGCTTCCAACAACAACCTGTTTATTTCTGCAAACGCTTGGTACAACGGGACAAACTGGCGTTACGGTATTTCTTCTGAAGCTACCCAATACCAGTCTTTTGCTGGCGCACACAGGTGGTACACCGCCCCCGCCGGAGTCGCAGGCAACGCCATCAGCTTCACTCAGGCGATGACGCTGACGACTGGTGGCAACCTGCTTGTCGGCACGACCACAGACGGTGGGCAAAGAGCGCGAATCGCCAGAAATGGGGCAGGCGTCATTCT
>Ga0255143_1000311_pt1 | contig 17283 bp, 9 predicted proteins | sample Atl_Cont_RepC_0h_FD_183625 | JGI IMG/M metagenome (GOLD analysis project Ga0255143, IMG submission 183625) | Freshwater microbial communities from Altamaha River, Georgia, United States - Atl_Cont_RepC_0h | ecosystem: Environmental > Aquatic > Freshwater > River | place: USA: Georgia | collected...
TGAATGTGCAACACGGGTTTGGGATGGTTCACAGATTCCTAATGGGTCTGATGGTCCACCACCTGTTAATGGAGACCCCACATTTAGTTCCATTTTGAACAGTGCCCGCGCATCCAACTGGGCGTTATTAAATGGCCAGCCTGGCATATTACCCCAAAATGGCGATACCTTGTACTTCGGCACTCAGGCTAACCCTTTGGTCTTAGCCACTCCCACGGCCGGGGTTTTTGGAAATTTAACCCGACCGGATCCTAATGGTGCCACCTATCCCATACCTATTTCCGTTAATGTGATAAATGATCTGTCTTTGGATTCCAATGGAAATATGGCCAGCTATATTCCCAACGGAGTAAATCCTCTGACTTATGTCAATGAGATTGATTTTTTGAATACCGGCTATTACCTATTCGGAAGGGATTATCCTCAGTTTGGTCCGGCCTTAGGAGTTGTATCTGGAGGACCTCAGCTACCTTTTTATCCCGGTACCGGAGTTACGGCTAATCCCTTGAATGTGCGAACGCAATTGGTGGCCAATTACGCTGGGGATCCATCTTTTTACCCATCTAATCAGAATGCGAACTGGATTTACATGCCCACTCAGGTGGGTAATGGGAATTCGGATTTTGTTTTTAATGTTGCACAGGAAGGATCTTGGCTGATTTTTTCCAATCGCATCAATGATGGCATGGATGCTGGCTACACAAGTATTTCTGATGTTAGCAATAACAAAATCATCAAGCAGGGTGATGGCGTTCTGGTGTTTGACGGAAAGAACACATATCGCGGAATAACACTTGTTCAGGATGGAATGCTAATAGTTTCCCATGATCAGGGTTTGGGTGATCCAACGGTAAACGCCAATGTGGAGGTTGCTGGCGGAACTGTTAGATTAAGTTCATCAAATTATTCCCAAAACGCCATAGGGAACATTTTTTCCGGTGGCACGCAGGTTTCCAATCGCAACTTGGTTTTGTACGGCGGAGATGGTTTTATTCCGACCATGGGTACTGCAGGAATTAATTTGGGAATTCCACAAGGTCAACTGGATGGCGCCTCCGCAACTTTTAATAATCCCAATCAGTGGAATGGCACTATCACCTTAATCGCCAATCCGGGGGCTCCAACAGTTACCGGTGCGCCCAACTTAAATGGTGATCCGAGTGTGGGACAACAATTTGGAAGCACCATGGAACTAAGTGGCGTAATTAGTGGTGCAGCGGGATTGCGGAAATGGGGGTTGGGAACGGTTGAACTGACACAGGCCAATACTTTCACAGGTGACCTGAATGTTTTTAATGGCTTTTTAAACCTTCAAAACAATCAGGCTTTGGGGCTTTTAAGTGGTGGGGCATTGGTGAAAAATGTGACCGTTACCCAGCTACCAACGAATTTGTTAGATCCCTTGAATCCCACTGCTCAATATGGCGCCCTAACTATAGGAGACACGGTTGTTGGGGGTCAATCATTTACTTTTGGCCCACAGTACAATCTCGCCATTCAAGGTGGAAACGGACCAGATCAAAACCCAGGCACGCCATTCACCAATTCTCAAAGAGTAGAGGGATTGGGAGCTTTTCAGATAATTTCCCCTGCAAACAATCCAAACTTTGCGGATTGGCAGGGCAATGTGGTTGTTCAGGATACTGCATCCATTGGTGGTTCACCTGGTGGTACTTTAAAAATATCGGGTTTTGTTTCTTTGAACCAAGATGATACGCTTGAAAAAAGAGGATCGAACACTTTGGAACTTTCAAGCAGTAATCCTAACCTTCTAGGTAATATTTTGGTGAGTTCGGGTAATCTCCGTTTAACCAATCCACTTGCCTTGAAAAATGCTGCAACAGTTTCGGTCGCTCAAACAAATAATACTTTGCCTTCGCTATCCGGAGCAGGTTCGATTCAAGTTCAAGGAACAAATCTAACTTTTTCCAATCCCATCTCTCTGGGAAGCACGGGCTTTAATGGCTTGGGTGGTTTGCAGAGCATTGGTTCCAATACCTGGTCTGGCGAAATTACGATTGATAAGACTTCATCGCTATCTGCTAATTCGGGTAACGAGTTAACAATTCTTGGAAACATTACTCAAAATGCAAATGCCATTAACTCAAAATCCCAATTAATCAAAATTGGGGCAGGTACTGTTAAGATATCCGGGCCAACTACTCTTTCTCTTCCTGTTTCGGTTCAGGAAGGAACACTATTGATTCAGAACAATAGCTCACTGGGGACTGGTGCGGGTGGAACCATTACGGTTTCTACATCTGGGTCAACCGGGCCGGCTACTTTGGCAATTCAAAACAATATCACAGTGGGAAATCGAACCTTAAGTCTGGATGGAACTGGTGTTGGCGGGGTGGGGGCTCTTAGAAGTTTAAGTGGAAGCAACACATGGACAAGCAATATCACTTTGGCTGGAACTTCTCAGACTAGTTCCATTGGTGTTGATCAGGACACTTTGGTTGTCAGCGGGAAAATTGATGGAGGTTCCACAATCCTTAGGAAAGATGGTGCGGGAACTTTAGTAATTACAGGTTCGGGAAACACTCAGGCATCCACTCTTGTAAATGGCGGCAGCCTTATTCAACTTGGTTCAGACAATGTTCCAGTTAGTATTCAAAGTGGCTCCCTGTTTCAAGGAACTGGGAAAAGTGGAAATGTGACCATTAACTTTGGCCAGGCCGGGGTGGTCAATGCTGGCGTTGGATCAAAAAATGTGGGTATTTTGAATACTGGGGCATTTACACTTGCAAGCAGTACAGGGGTTCTGGGGGTGGATTTGAATTCCCAAGCCAATGGAATACCGGTCGCAGGCAATGATTATGATCAAATGAATGTTCAAGGAAATGTGCTGCTTACCAACAACCCGGCTTTAAGTCTTTCAGTGAATTTTAACCCGACATTGATTGGGACCAAATACACCATTATCAACAATGATGGTTCTGATGCAGTGGTTGGTACTTTTGCGGGCTTGGCTGAAGGTGCCACAGTTTCCAACAATAATTATTCCTACAGAATTTCCTATGTGGGTGGGGATGGTAATGATGTCACTCTTACTGCTCTGGGAATTTTGACAACCACAACGATTTCCTCTTCAGATTTGGATAATCTCACCACTTACGGCCAGGCGGTAACATTTACTGCGTTGGTAACAGCTCCCACTGGGGTTGTCAGTGGTGGAACTGTTCAATTCTTCAATAATGGCGTTGCTATGGGGGCGCCATTGGTTGTTGGTTCAGGAAATGCCAGCTATCAAACTACAACACTAAATGTTCCATCATCGCCTCATGCAATCACTGCAACTTATACTGGAATTGGGGTGATAGCAGGAAGTAACTCTGCAAATACGATTAACCATCTCGTAAACCAGGCAACATCCAGTATCGGAGTGAATGCGCCAGTATCCACCTATGGAACGGGACTTGATCTGACTTTTACGGCCACCGTTACTCCGCAGTTTGCGGGAGGTTCACCCACTGGATCAGTAATATTCGAGGTGGATGGTGTCCCTCAATCCTCAGCTTCAATTAACACCAATTCAACAGACCCTTTAACCGGCTCAAGAACCGCTACCTTCACAACGAATTTTGCTTTTGCTGGAAATCATGTTGTCAGGGCGAGTTATCTGGGAGATGGGAACTTTCAAACATCAGGATTTTCGGCGCCTTTTAGTGAATCCATTTTGGTGACCCATGGAACGACTGCGACAATAACATCCTCAGAATCCCCCGTAGCGATAGGGAAAGCTGTTACTTTTACAGCTAATTTGGTGGCATCTAACCCTTTGGATGGGAATCCGATTGGTGCAGTAACTTTCTATGATGGGTCAACGCCCATAAGTCCGCCTTTAGCTTTGTTCAATGGTCAAACAACATTCCAGACTAGCAGTCTTCCACCCGGCCGAAGAACCATTCGGGCTGTTTATGCGGGTTCGGCAAACACTGGCAATACTTTCTTTTTCCAGCCTAATCAAGCTTCGCTTATAGAAATAGTCGGAGCCAATGGCGGAAATCTCATTATTGTTGGGGCAAATTCTGGCGGCGGCCCTCAGGTAAACGTTTACGACAAATTAACTGGGGCCCAAACGAATTTCTTTGCCTTTGATCCTGCATTTAGAGGTGGCGTTAGGGTGGCTGGTGGTGATGTTACCGGGGATGGAGTTGAGGATGTGATTGTTGCCGCTGGCCCTGGTGGTGGCCCAAATGTGAAAGTGTTTGATGGCGCTAATAATTACACAGAGATTAGGAATTTCTTCGCTTATTCACCTTTTTTCAGCAGTGGAATATTTGTTGCTTCGGGAGATGTAAATGGTGATGGATATTCAGACATTATAACCGGAGCGGGCGCGGGTGGCGGGCCTCATGTTCAGGTTTTTAGTGGTTTTGACAATTCAATCCTAGCAACCTACTTTGCTTATGCCCCAACATTTACAGGGGGAATTAGCGTAGCATCGGGTGATTTGAATGCGGATGGCTACTCGGATGTCATTACTGGTGCTGGCCCTGGAGGGGGGCCCCATGTCCTTGCCTTGAACGGGCTGACTCTTGTGCAAGGCAGTCAGGTTGTAATGGCTAACTTCTTCGCTTATGATCCCGCGGTTCGCCAGGGAATATTTGTTGCAAGTGGGGACTACGATGGAAATGGCTTTGCGGACATAATTGTAGGTGCCGGCCCAGGTGGTGGCCCACATGTAAAAGTATTTGACCCAAGCGGAACCAATACCATTGATTCATTTTTTGCGTATTCCCTAGGAGTTAGCGGTGGAGTTTGTGTTGGAGCTTCGGATATCAATAATGATGGAAGGGTTGAGGTTCTTACGGTGCCATACACCAAAGCACCTTCGGATGTAAAAGCTTTTGCTTTTTTGCGGGGTGTTGTGGATGACTTTTTTGCATTCCCACCCGCTTTCTCGGGTGGGGCTTTTGTGGCATAACCAAAAGGATTAATTGATTGCATGTCACATGGTCTTTATACTCTGGTGATAAGTCATCAGGTATGGAGATGCAATTATGAGATTTGCTTTAACCCTAAGTTTGTTTTTCTTTTTCGGCCAAATGCTATTTGCTGAAGAATGGCCGCAGTGGATGGGGCCTAATCGGGATGCTGTTTGGTCTGAAAAAGGTATTATTCGCAAGTTCCCTGCCGATGGATTGAAAGTTATTTGGAGATCACCAGTAGCAGGTGGATTCTCAGGTCCATCTGTCGCCGATGGTAAAGTTTTTGTACCAGACTTTGTCGTCAAAAAAGGTGAAAGTACGAACGACTTTAACAAGCGTGATGAACGCTCTGGGATAGAGCGAATTCACTGCCTTGACTCAAAAAGCGGAAAAACCATTTGGAAATTTGAGTACCCTGTGGTTTATAAAATTTCCTATGCTTCTGGCCCAAGGGTAACCCCGACTTATTATGCTGGGAAAGTGTACTGCCTTGGTGCGGAAGGCCACTTTTATTGCCTTGATGCGCAGACTGGAAAAGAGATTTGGAATAAAGATTTTCAAAAGGAATACAAAGCATCCACACCATTATGGGGATTTTGTGGGCATCCTTTAATCCATGGCAACGCTGTAATCTGCCTGGTTGGTGGCCCGGGAAGTGTGGTTGTGGCTTTTGAAAAAGACAATGGTAAAGAACTTTGGAGAGCCATTACGGCATCCGAACAGGGTTATTGTCCGCCGACTTTGATTCAAGCAGGGGGGGTAAATCAACTAATAATTTGGGATGCTGACAAGATTAACAGTTTGAATCCCTCCGATGGCAAGGTTTTTTGGTCTTTACCTTTGAAACCGAACTATGGAATGTCGATAGCTGCACCCCGAATGTTTGGTAACTATCTTTTTGCGGGCGGTATCGGAAGCATTGGCGCGGGTTTTCTTTTGGATTCTAATAAACCTTCGGCAACTTTGGCTTGGGAAGGTAACAGAAATAACGCCCTTTACCCTGCGAACAGCACTCCTTTTGTACAAGATGGAATTGTTTATGGTTTTGATTGCCATCAGGGTTGGTTAGGGGCCTTTGAAATAGCCACCGGCCAGCGACTTTGGCAGGAATTCAAGCCCGCGGTTGGCCAAAGGGCAACTCATGGTACCGCCTTTTTGGTCAAAAATGACGATCATTTTTACCTTGCTTCTGAAACCGGGGATTTGATTTGTGCGAAGCTTTCCCCCAAGGGGTATGAGGAAGTTAGCCGAACTAAACTTCTCAAACCCACAAACTCTGCTTTTAATCGTGATGTTCTTTGGTCCCATCCTGCTTTTGCCAATCAGTGTGTTTTTTGGCGAAATGATCAGGAAATCATCTGTGTGTCTTTGAAACAATAAACTCGTTCTAAATCGTGAATCTGCTGGAACTTGGGCTTGTTACGAGATAACATTCTCAACACTGGCTTTTTTGTCGATTTTGTCAAGAATTTAGCGTGAAGTGTCAACCATGAGTTTCGAAAAAACGACCTCCTCAAGTGTTGTTTCCCATAAACTTTGCAACCGGGAAATTTCCCAGTTAGCGCAATCTTTACAAGTAAAAAGGGCGCACTTGGAGAAAGCCATTGAGTTGCTTGAGAGCGGACTTAGTGTGCCGTTTATTGCCAGGTATCGTAAACCTGCCACGGCAGGAATGGACTCTTATGCCTTAAGAACTATCAAAGAAAGAATTCGAAAAAACAGCGATCTCCAAACTCGAAAAGAAACAATTCTCAAATCCATTGAAACGCTTGGAAAGCTCACAGATCAACTCAAACAGCAGATAGGCGATTGCAAGGATTCCGCGGAGTTGGATGATTTGTTTTTGCAATTCAAGCCTAAAAAGCAATCCTTTGCGGAAGAGGCAAGAACCAAAGGATTGGAGCCTTTTGCGGAAGCAATTTGGGCCGCTGACACGGTGATTGGGAATGTTGATGAAATGCTGACATCCATGGTCAACCCCGAAAAGGGCCTTGATTCATCCGATAAAGTTCTTGAGGGGGCTATCCGAATTCTGGCTGAAAAAATTAGCGAGATTCCCTCTGTCAGGAAGGTTGTGCGGGAATCGATTCACAAGGGTAAAGTTTCTGCCACAAAGGGGCCCAAAGTTCACGATAAACAGGGAATGGAATTCAAGGAGTATTTTCAGTTCAACGAATCGATACAAAACCTTCAAAGTAGAAAATTTCTCAATATCGATCGAGGTGTGAAACAGGGCTTTTTATCATTCTTTTTTCATTGGGATAAGGACTCTGCGAAAAAAGATGCCATGAATTCCTTGGCTGGTGTTTTATCGGTACCCTCTTCAATCGTTCCAACCCCTGATACAGAAAAAAATGATTCGCAAGTTATCTCGCCGGTCTCAAAAGTTCACCCTCATGCGCAGATTTTGGAAAAGGCTGTTGGATTGTCAGTGGATCAGCTAGTAGGTCCCTCTCTGGAAAAAGAAGCTTGGAAAGATTTTTCTGAGAAGGCATCCGAACACGCCAGTCATATTTTGGCTAGATTTTTGAATAATCGTTTATCTGCAAATCCAGCGGGCGAAATTCCCGTTCTTGCGGTAATCCCTGGGTTTAGAAATGGATGTATTTTAGCCGCGTTGGATTCCAAAGGGTCATTGCTTGAGCATGATTCTGTCTTTCCTTTGCAACCACAAAACAAACGCGAACTTGCATTCCTTAAAATTGAGGCACTTCTTCGTAAACATCAAATAAACAAGATCGCTGTTGCCAACGGTAATGCCACGAAGCCTTTTGAGCAATTTCTGTATGAATTTTTTGAAAGGTTGCAGAACCCTCAGGATCCCCTGACAACCAAAGAACTCGAAATTCCCACACAAGATAGCGTTCCCCAAGAATTGCAAAAAGCCGACGCCATTAAAGAGAATGTGGATTCTGACCAACACCTGGAACCGCCAGTTCCGGAAACTACAGAAATAGTTTCGGTTCCGTTGGTGGAAGATTCTGCTACTGAAAAACCTGTTCTCAAGAAAGCGGAGGAAGAAGCCAAAAGGTTTGCGGAGAAAATTAAAAGAATTGAGGAATACCGAAAACAAGTTGCAGATGCATTGGAAATGAACAAGGCATTGCCCGAAATATCTAAAGATGTCGCTTTTTCACTGGTTCTCGAGGCAGGTGTGGAATCTTACGCGGCTTCTGTTTTAGGCAAGGAGGAAATGCCAGATTTAGATGCCAATATTAGAGCTGCTGTATCGGTTGGAAGGCGATTGCAGCATCCTTTGAAGGAAATGCTAAAGGTTGATCCCGTTCAATTAGTTACCGGGATTTTACCTGTGGATGTTCCTCATCGGTTTCTTAGGCCTGCTTTGGAAAATGTCGTGGAATCTGTTGTGAATCTGCAAGGTTGTGACCTAAACGAGGCGGATGTTGCTACCTTGAAAAATATTTCCGGATTAAACCAGTTACTCGCGGTGGAAATAGTTCAGGCCCGTGGGCGTTTGGGTAAGTTTGCAAGCAGACAGCAACTTTTGGAAGTCCCTGCGATGACTGCCGAGAAGTTTTTGCTTAGTTCTGGGTTTCTGCATGTTTTAGGTGGAGATGAACCTTTTGATGCCACAAATTTAAACCCGGAAAATTACCACACTGCAGCAAAGATTCTTGAGGAATATGGTGTTTCAAAGCAAGATTGGTCACAACCACAGGGACGAGACCAGCTTTTGGAAAAAGCACGAAACCGCGATATGGCGGAAGTAGCCAAAAAGCTTGAGTTGGATTCTGTCCTTACCCTTAGGGATTATCTCGATGAATTGATTCACCCCCTTGAAACAGGCCGTGGAAGATCATTCGGGCCTGTATACCGAAGCAAAATTCTTAATAACGATGAGTTGCAGCCTGGAATGGAGTTAATAGGGGTCATCCAAAATATTGTGGATTTTGGCTGTTTTGTGGATGTAGGGCTCAAGGAGAGCGGTTTGGTACATATCAGCCAGATTTCATCAAGATATGTCCGCAGCCCATTTGAATCAGTAAGCGTGGGTGACATTGTTAAAACCTGGGTTATTTCAGTAGATAAGGACAAAGGGCGCGTATCGCTAACCATGATTAGGCCGGGAAGTGAGCAGCAGCATGCTCAACCCAGAAGAGAGCGTGGCGCGGAAAGGCCTAGAAGAAAGCTGGCGGAACTGAAACAACCTCAGGTTGAAAATGGCCCCAATCCTGTAAACAGACAGGAAAAACCTGCTGGCCAGACTCCTCAAACTAATCGTGCCCCCATGCGGCCAAATAGTGGAGGTTTTTTACGATCTCGGGATGCGCAGCAGAAGCCTTCCAGGCCGCCACAAAGAAAACCACGTGAAGCGGATAGGCCTCCTCAAATTAGAACTTTCACCAGTTCAAAGCCGATTCCCAAGCCAAACCTTTCAGATTCCGCATTGGCTGGAAAATCTTCCTTGGGGACCTTTGCGGAGTTGGCTGTCTTTTGGGATAAGAAAAAGGATAATGATACAAAGGAAGATTCTTCCTCAGTCGAAAAACCGGCTGAATAATTCGGTCTTTAATGTTGTGGCTCAAGTGGTTTCTTGGCGGGGTTGATTTCCTAAGATAGAAACAAATGGATAAAGCTTGGGTTCTTTGTAATTCCCCGGAGCAGTGAATGTCAAATCCTTCCCCAAATGGTTCTTCGCAGCCACCATCAGGCAAGTCTCCCAAAAAGCGACCCCTGTCAGGAATCAGCAGTAACATAGGCTGGTTGGTGATCCTTTTCCTTTTATTGGTTCTATTGTTTAGTTCCACATCAGGATCCAATAGCACGATTCTTTATTCTGATTTTGTAAAACTGATGTTTGATCAGGAAGACAGCAAAAGGATTCGCAAGATTGTTTTCATAGGTGTAGATCGGATTACAGTCGAAGTGGCTGATCCAGGTGAACTTAAAGAGACAAAAATTCGTGAAAAAATTGGGCCTAAAGGAAAGTTTACCGTAAATCGGGCCAAGTTGGATGATCCTGCTTTGGTGGAGCAGATGGATAAGCTTATCAAGGGTGGGTTACTGGTGGATCAGCAGGAAGATAACTTCGCGGGGTTAAGCTGGTTCATAGCCATGATTCTTCCCGCCGTAATTTTAATAGTATTCTTCCTATTTATTCTTCCAAAGTTCAGGGATCCGTTGGGGGGTGGCTTTTTAGGAAACTACATAAAAAGCCCTGCAAAACGATATGAAAAAAGCAAAATGAAGGTTACTTTCGAGGATGTTGCGGGTTTGCAATATGCGAAAGGTGAATTGCAGGAAATTGTTGAATTCTTGAAAGCCCCGGAAAAATTCACTCGCTTGGGTGCCAATATTCCCAAGGGTGTTTTGTTGGTTGGCCCTCCTGGCACTGGAAAGACCCTTCTGGCGCGTGCGGTTGCCGGGGAGGCAGGGGTTCCATTCTTCTCCATCAATGGTTCGGAATTCATTCAGATGTTTGTGGGTGTTGGTGCCAGCCGGGTTCGCGACATGTTTAAGACTGCCAAGGAGAGTTCCCCTTGTATTCTTTTCATAGATGAAATTGATGCGGTTGGAAGAATGCGCGGGGCAGGGGTAGGCGGTGGTTCAGATGAAAGGGAACAAACCTTAAACCAAATTCTTAGTGAAATGGACGGTTTTCAGCCTAACGAATCCGTTATTGTGATGGCCGCAACCAACAGGCCTGATGTGTTGGATTCCGCGCTGCTAAGGCCTGGGCGTTTTGATCGCCATGTCACCATTGATCGCCCAACTTGGCAGGGTAGGCTCTCCATCTTAAAGGTTCATACCAGAAACAAGCCCCTTGCTGATGATGTAAACCTGGAGACAATAGCCAGAAAAATGATTGGCATGACAGGTGCGGATTTGCGAAATCTATGCAACGAGGCGGCATTAGTTGCAACCCGGCTTAACAAGGATAGTATTGATCGCTCCGATTTTGAAATTGCCGCCGACAGGGTTCTCATCGGGCCCAAGCGAGAGGAAGTTTTATCTCAAGAAGATAAAAGAAGAACAGCTTATCATGAGGCTGGTCATGCCCTTGTAACATGGCTTTTACCAGGTTCTGACAGACCCCAGAAAGTGTCTATCATTCCCCGTGGTCAAAGCTTGGGAGTGAATTTGAATGCTCCCGATGAAGACAGGTTTCACTACGGTTTGGATCATTTCAAAAAACAACTTGTTATGATCATGGGTGGAAGGGCGGCAGATAGGTTGATTTACGGTCAACCATATGCTGGCGCTGAATCAGACTTAAAACGAGCCACCAAGCTCGCAAGGACCATGGTTGCTCATTGGGGTATGAGTGATAAGATCGGCCCCATGACATTCAGGGTTGGTGAAGAGCACGTTTTTCTAGGCAAGGAAATCCAGGAAGCTCGCGATTTTAGCGAACATTCTGCAGCTATTATCGATGCGGAAATTCAAAATATTCTTCGGGAAGCGGATGAGACTGCCTTGAAATTGCTTTCTGAAAACAGGGTATTGGTTGAGAAAATTGTGGAAGGATTGATGTCCAAGGAAGAACTGCTTCGCGAGGAGATTGATCAGATTTTGCGTGATGCAGGCTTTGAAGTTGTTCCGGTTCCAACAAAAATTGCCACCGAGGATTCGGCAGAATAATTCTTAATAAGACAAAAGCGGCCATCCAATTGGGATTTTTGGAAGAATCCGAATAATTGTAAAATATATTCACTTTGTAAAAAGACAACTTTTTGAAAATATATTTATTGAATCAATTATTTTTCTTCTGGAGATGATTTCCCTCTTTTATTTATCTTGGATGAAGTTTATGGGCTGGGTGATTGTGGCTGGTTTGCTATGATCCTTTGCCAGCCCGGAAGTTTGATCCGGAAGAGGGTTTGTTATGAAACACTTTATGTGGAAAGCGGCTTTATTGGCTGCAGTTCTCGGTAACATTGGTTGCTGGGGACATAATGATGGCCGTGGCCTTTTTGGTCGCAGGCACAGTAATGATTATCCCCCACCACAGGCTTACCATCAGCAGGCTTGCCCCCCTGGCTGCGCTCCGGCTTGTGTTCCTGCACAGCAATGCGCCCCAGTTTGCGCTCCAGCCCCGGTTTGTGCTCCAAACTAAGGCATGGAGTTAGGTTGTTTTGCTTGGCCGCATATCCAGCCTAATGTTTGCCATCCATTCAAAAACCATCCTTGCGGAGTGTTACATTCGTTACATTCCGCAAAGGAAGGTTTGAATTTGGTCCTTCTCATAAAATTAGCCACCGTCTTGTTTTGCACAAGCTTCTTTGGGGTGCATATTCCCTATAGCGAAGCAGGGGCATGATTCATGATCCCTGGTGCATGGCACAGTAAGTTTCTGCCTTAACCCTGTGCTACAACAAAGTGTGGACCAGAACGGATTTTCCATTTCTGGTTTTTGTGAGGAGGATATCATGAAAACTTTTCGTTCCCTGATGATGGCAAGTATTGCCGTTGTATTTCTGCTTTCTGGTTGCAATGGACACCGGATTGGTTTCACATTTAAACCTTGGGGATACCTCATTCACGCAGACAAGCAATATCGAGGCAAAGGCCCGGTGGCAGTGTCTGGCGCCCCAGAATGCATTTGTGAAGGTGGAGTTCCCACCGTTTCAAGGTACCAGGAACCTCCCGTAATCAAAGTCGTTCCTAAAAACTAAGTTTTTAGATTCATGGAGATTTTAAAGAGGGGTAAGAAAAACTCCTTCCCCCTCTTTAAAATTGAGGTGTGATCTCATTTCCATTTGAAATTGGATCATAGACTTTAAAATCAAGAATAGCCTTTAGTTTCCCATCAGGGGCTTTTGAGAAAACAAATTCCATCCTGTAAAAGCCCTCCTGGTAAATGCCTGAAGATCCCTTTGTTTTAACCATGGTCGAAATTTTGGTTGTGTTATGTAGGGTTGGCTGAATAATCTCTTCTCCCCAAAAGACACAATAATTTATGTAAGATTTAGATTGGTTTTTTGCGAGCCAATCCCTGAGAGCCATTTTGTTCAATCCGCCCTTGCTAATGAATTTCTCGTCTAAAAGATCAGCGCACAATACCAAGTTGCCAGAGCTAACCAGGGATTCGATCTTTTTAAGAATCCCCCTCGCTTGTTCCCTCTGGGTTTCGATCAGGTTGTCTAAGCCCATGAGGATTGGGATAAAAAGTAAAGGTAGTGCCGTTAACCAGGCAATGGCGCTTCCTCTTTGAAAAAACCAAATAATAAATAATGAAAAGCTTGTTGCCAACAAAGCGGCATAGGCAGTCCAGCTTCCTTCAAAAAGCCAGTCCATCATGGTTCCTGATCGAGATTGGTCGGGTCGCCGGAAAGGCGTTGTGGATCGCCGGAGTTTTTTGTCTTAAAAAAAACAAGGGCTGTGGCTATCAGTCCAAGGCCACAACCCCCTAATACCCTTAGTAGGCCATGATCTCCCATTTTTGCGGGAAGGCCCTTCCAGAAAGTTCCCAAAACCCAGAGCCCTGAGGCTAGAAGTAGCAAAAATGCGCCCAGGGAAAAGTTTATCCGAAAAAGGGCCTTCATGGCAAAACGATCGGTTTTTATAGCCGTTCCCTTGGCCATACTTCTTTGCCGTAACGCGCGTTGGAGCCCAGTGCTGCCTCAATGCGAAGAAGCTGATTATATTTGGCAATGCGGTCTGTGCGGCTTGCCGAACCAGTTTTGATCTGGCCGGCATTGGTTCCAACAGCAATATCCGCAATGGTTGTATCCTCTGTCTCGCCGCTTCGATGGCTGATGATGGTTGTCATGCTATTTCGGCGGGCCAGTTCGATGGATTCCAAGGTTTCGGTAAGTGTTCCAATCTGGTTTACCTTTATGAGGATGCTGTTGCCAGATTTTTCGTTAATACCCCTTTCAAGGCGCTTTGTGTTGGTCACAAACAAATCGTCGCCAACAAGCTGAACCTTGGAGCCGATGGCTTTTGTAAGTTTTTGCCAGCCAGCCCAATCATCTTCAGAGAGGCCATCTTCAATGGATTTGATGGGCCATTTATTGCAAAGGCTTACCCAGAAGTCGATCATTTCATCTGAGGAAGCAACTTTTTCCGGGTTACTTTTAAAGAAACAGTAACCTTCCTTGCCTTTATGCTTTGCCTCTTCAAAAAGCTCTGTGCTGGCGGCATCCAACGCAAACACAATGTCTTGGCCCAGCTTGTAGCCGGCGTTTTCGACGGCTTTCGCTATGAGCTCCAACGCCTCATCGCTGCTTTTGACATTTGGAGCAAACCCGCCTTCATCACCAACGGCGGTGTTTAAGTGTTTGTCATGTAGGACTTTTTTAAGATGGTGGAAAACCTCGGTTCCCATTCGCAATCCTTCGGAAAAAGAAGGTGCGCCAAGGGGCATGATCATAAATTCCTGAAAATCGACATTGTTATCCGCATGTTTGCCCCCATTAAGAATATTCATCATGGGTACTGGCAGAATTTTCGCATTGGTTCCACCAATATAGCGGTAAAGAGGCAGGCCAGAATGCGCTGCCGCGGCGTGTGCGCAAGCCATGGAAACACCCAGCATGGCGTTTGCGCCAAGGTTGCCTTTGTTTGGGGTGCCGTCCAATTCGATCATTGTTTTGTCGATGCCAACTTGATCAAGCGCACAATGGCCTTTGAGCTTGTTGGCTATTTGTTGGTTCACATTTTGCACCGCTTTACGGACGCCTTTGCCCAAATAGCGTTTTTTATCATTGTCCCTGAGTTCAATTGCCTCGTGGGCTCCGGTGCTTGCGCCGCTGGGAACAGCAGCCCTGCCAAGAATGCCATTTTGAAGACTTACTTCCACCTCGAGTGTTGGATTGCCGCGACTGTCAAGGATTTCAATCGCCTTGATATTTTTAATTTCGCTCATCGAATACCCTTTCATGCGATAGATAAGTTCACTTCGTGTCACATATGTGTACTTCATTCTTTTTATAAATCAAAGGTGGTTTTTCAGCATTTCCAGCAAGTTATGAAAGAAAACCTTCTATTGACCTAGGGTATCTTTTAAAAATACGATCATACTTCCATGATTTGATGTGAAAAACCATTGGAATGATAAATTGCTGAAAACTGAAAGTTTGTCACCGAAAGTCAATTATTGGCACTTGGGGATTCTTTTTTTATCGGTGCTTTTTTGCAGAACTTGGCAAATAACCCATACCGAGGTGACTGCCAGAGACAGTATAGGTTACATCCGTTATGCTTGGAACTTGGGAAATACCAGCGATATAGCCGGCCTTATGAGGGAATCCCATCAGCATCCTGGGTTTCCGTTTGCAATCCATCTCTTTTCAAAACCACTAAGCTATCTGACCGGATTTAACCAAGTTGATTCTTACCAGTTTAGTTCCCAAATGGTTTCGGTTGTTTTTAGCTTGGCTATGATTTTTCCTTTGTATTTTCTGTTTTGCAGATTGGTGGGAGAAAAACCTGGTTTTTGGGGAGTTCTTATTTTTCAAACCCTACCTGCAACCTCAAAAGTACTTGGGGATGGCCTTTCCGAGGCAATGTTTCTTTTCTTTGCCTCATGTGCTTTGTTCTTTGTGGTGAAAGGTTTTCAGGAAAATCAGCGGTTTTGTTTTCTGTTGGGTGGTTTGTTTTCTGGAATAAGTTACTTGGTGAGGCCGGAAGGATTAATAATTAGTATTGCTGGTTGCCTGATATGTTTTGTCCAAGCTGTCAAAAAAGATGAACAAACTACTGGTCGTTTCATAAGCAAAATTTTCCCTTTAATTTTACTTCTCTTAGGAACATTTATTGTTTGTGCACCTTTTATGATGGCGATTGGCAAATTAACCAGTAAGCCGACAGGACAAAAAATTCTTGAAACCGTGCAAGAAGGGCATCCTCAATTTCTGTTGGCAGGTGTTTTTCATGTTCCTGTGATTGCAGATTGGTGGACGGGGAATAGTCAGGGTGGTTTTCAAAAAATTCTCTGGTCTGCCAGGGTTGTTATAGAAGCTTATATTAAGGGTTTTAATTACATTGGATCTTTTTACCTTTTTGTTGGTTTGTATGGCGCTTTTAAAGCAAGGACAAATAAACCTGAGTATTGGTTTCTGGTTGTGTGCCTTATTGGGCTAAATCTCGCTTTTTACAGGGTTGCATCCGTTGCGGGTTATTTGTCGGAAAGACATGCCATGCTTGCTTTGATGATTCTTTCCGGTTGGTGCGCAATGGGTGGGGATTCATTACAAAATTTTCTTGTGGAAAAAATAGCCAATTCATTGAAGCTTTCTCATTGGGATTCGTTTTCATGGTTGCTTTTTTTGTTGGTTGTAGTATTTGGCTGGAAAGGGTTAGAAACCCTTCATTACAACAGGGAGGGATTTAAGCAAGCTGGGAATTGGCTAAGCAGGGAAACCCTGGCTGGCGACCCGGTTGATGACCCCTATTGTTGGTCCCATTACCATGCAGGCAGAGTTTTTGTAGAGGGCAGAACTGATTTACCGCATAGCAATCCAAGGGTGCGATATGTTGTGGTGGAAAGATCAAAGAATCCTCATATTCGCCTTCAAACTTTTTCCGAGAAAGATTTAATTCAGCAGGGGGGTGCAGTAGTCTTTGAGCATAAAAGCAAAAAGAAAGGCACTCCCGAAGCTATAGTTGTTTACAAGGTGATTGTACCTTGAGATGAATCTGCTAGTGCGATTCTTGTTCAATGGATCCTTTTGGATTCCAAAACAAATGAATGGCAAGAAAAGAGATGATAGGCGGAATGCCAGCTAGAGCGATTCCCAACGTGTATGATTTGGTTTTAGCCAGGCTTTCAGCGGCTTCCTGCAACATTCCCTGACCAAGATATAATTGAGTGTAATGGTTTTCCGTTCCTTGGATCCATAACCCTGCACCAATTTGCATGATGAACATGCCAGTCCAAGTGAAACTTCCAAGAAAACCTGTCACTTTTCCCTGGTGTTTCTTGGTAAGTGTCTGGCTAAAAGAGTAGTAGCAGGGGAACAATGCCAAGGTTGCAAATCCAAGTACCATTAAAAGACCCAAAAAAAGTGGGCCCGCGGGCATAAAGGCCACCAGTATGCTTAATAGTGTGATTACGGAAAAGGTTCCAAAAACAATTTTCTTGGCTTCAAAAACCTTAAAACCTTTCGCCGCGAGGCGAAGGGTTAAAAAGCCAGCGAAAAGACTGCCAATATCCGAGGCAAGGTAGTATCCGGAGGAAAACCAATTCACTTGTGATTTGGTATAGCCGTGTGTTTCCTTTAGGTAAAGCGGTAGCCAGGCTCTGAAAAAATGCCACGTCATGTTGATCGACAAAACGGTAAGCATCAGTATCCAAAAGTTGCGATTTTTAACAATGTCCGAAAGGTCATTCCAAGTGCTACTGCTATTTTGCTCTTTCTGGGTTTCCTGAGGCGAAAGATCC
>Ga0255143_1000313_pt1 | contig 17220 bp, 10 predicted proteins | sample Atl_Cont_RepC_0h_FD_183625 | JGI IMG/M metagenome (GOLD analysis project Ga0255143, IMG submission 183625) | Freshwater microbial communities from Altamaha River, Georgia, United States - Atl_Cont_RepC_0h | ecosystem: Environmental > Aquatic > Freshwater > River | place: USA: Georgia | collected...
GGAGGTCACGTTGGCGGTTGCCCCTGTCAAGTTGCCAGTAATTGCAGTGTGAGTTGCCGTGGGTCCGCTCACATTTCCGTACAGGACTGGAGTAGACATTGAAGATGTGACGTTGGCAATGGTAGCGAACAAGTTGCCATACAGGACTGGGGTGGAAATGGAGGAGGTCATGTTGGCGGTTGCTCCACTGGTATTTCCGTAAAGAACGGGGGTAGAGACGGATGAAACGACGTTGGCTTTGTCTGTATATATGGTTGTCGAATTGTTACCAAGAATGTTTGGAAAAACGGCTTGAGGAAGCGTTCCGGTATTGACATTTCCAGCGTTGATGGATGCGAACCCCGTATCGAGCTGTGTTTGAATGTCACTCCGACTTGACCGTATGTATGCTAAATTTGCGACGGCTACGTTTGATACTGCAACTTTTCCGGCAACTGAAGAAACGAGCACGAAATTTGCATGTAAATTCGAGCTTGTTATGGTAGAAGCTGCTCCGGTGACCAGGTCTTGTTTCGTATCTATTCGCGAATCGAATGCTTCCAAATTTGCGACGGAAACATTTGATGCGGCGATTTTGCCGAGTGCGTTACTTATAACTACCGTATTGGGAGCGAGATTTGCGGATTTTACAGTCGATGCCGCACCGTCGATAGTTGTTCCGTCATTTCCCTGAGGAATAGCAAACTCGAGAATGAGGTCGTCCGCCGTGCCAGAATTGGTGACACTGGCATTTGCACCGGGTGGAAGCGTCGTTACATTTCCTACAGCGATAGAGACAGGTCCTTGAGGACCACGAGGACCCCGCGGGATGCTAAAATCCAAAACGAACTCGACGTCCGTTCCGACGTTAGTGACTGTCGCATTTGCAGGGTAGTCTACAGTAGTAACGTTCCCTGTCGCTATTGACGCGGGACCTATTGGACCTTGAGGGCCAGTGGGACCTGGTGGACCTGGCGGACCGATCGTTCCCGAATCGGCGATGAAATCGTTATTATCGAGAGTTTTCATCGACCTTCTCCTGTCTACAAACGCCGATTTTTTTTCAAAAACTATCTTCGTTTTTCGTTTTTCAAAGATTGTAGAAACAAATTTTGAAGAACGCGAAAAACCTCATAAGAACATACGAAATTTCACTAGATTTGAATAGGAAGAATAAACCAGGACGCATCTTTGTCCCCTTTTTCTAAGAGCAACGCTTGTGACCCGTTTGCGCGGAGACCAAGTGCCTTATCACAGCCGGTAGGAGATAAAGAAAAGTGAAGTGGAGAGTTGCTCAGTTGTTGGAAATCCCATGGTGCAGCAGTGTTTGAGCGCGCCGCTTGGGGCAACGAGCAGTCTGCAGCCGCGGCAAGAATGACGCCACTAAGAGTCGCGAGAACCCCTTCCGATGAGATTTTGAATACGTTGGAAAGGCCTTGCAGGGGTCCGCCAAGCAGGACGCCATTTTGCAGTCCAAGGACGGCCAATTTTCCTTGCGTGAGCCACGTGCGGGCATGTACGAACACGACTGCATTGGGCGATCGTAACATTGTCGGCGGCAAAGACCCGTTTTGACGTGTGGGGATAGGTGTGGTTGTCTGTGATGGAGACGGTGACGACGTGGGGGCAAGTGTGACGACGTCGTCAAGTTCGAGGACCGGACCCGTAGGGCACTGTTGCAATTCGGCCCCAAAGGTTTTGAATTGTGGACTTCCAAGGGCACGGTATACGTCGTTGCTCACCCGACGCAGGGTCCCGTTGAACACTTTATACGCCGTACCATCTGTCCCATTGACGATAATATCCCCGTCTTTAAATTGCGTGGTTGGACACGTCAGAGCCATGTCGGGCCCCCGTGGACACGCGGCCAAGTCGACCTCGCGGTACCCTTCGGCGAACGAAGGGCTGCCGTAGGATTTGTAGACTTCTTGAGAAGGATATAACCGCAGTTTTCCATTCTCAAATTTAAAAATTTGTTTTTCGGTATTTCGGACATTCGTACCGTTTGACAGAGATGGACATGTGCCTGAGTTTCGTTCCTGTTGGACGGCTTGTGAAATAAGCGCTTGTATTTTGGCACGCTCGGCCTCGACGGCTTTTTGAACGGCGGCCTCTTGCTCGGCTTGGGCTTTGGCGACGGTTTGTTTAATTTGGGTAATTTGTGCTTGAATGAGGCGTTCTTTTTCTTGTTGCGCGGCAAGTTGTTGCGAAGCAATTTGTTCTTTTTGGGCTTGAATTTGGGCGGTTGCCTGTGCTTGTTGAATGGCAACCTGCATGGCAGCAATTAATGCGTCATTTCGTTGTTGAACGGCCTGATCTCGCTGGGCTTCCGCCTGAGCCTGGGCTTGCAGCGCGGCATTTTTTTGGTCGATGGCTGTTTGTCGGTCTTGCCCAGCTTGCGCCGCGAGAGCTGCAGCAATTTGTCGCTGCGTCTCTGCAGCGGCTGCTTGGGCGATAGCCACCCTCTTGGTCGCTTCCGCAGCCGCGGCATCGGCAAGCGCTTGTTGTTTCGCAATTTCAGCATCGGCAGCAGCGGCTTGTGCGAGCTGTTTCTGCCGCTCCGATTCGATGGCCTGTGCCTTCGCTTGAGCCGCCTCGGCTTCTGCCTGATTTCCCGCGGCCTGAGCAGCTCGAGCGGCGGCGAGCGCGGAGTCCCGATCTTTGGCAAGTTGGGCAGCTTGAGCCACAGCGGCGTCTCGTTGGGAGAGCGCGGCTTGGGCCTGTTGTTGTGCAGCTTGAGCGGCGACTTGGGCGGCTTCGGCCTGTGCTTGGGCGACGGCTTGGGCGGCTTGTGCGGCAGCAGCGACAGCTTGGGCGGAGGCGGCAGCGGCTTGTGCGAGTTGGCGTTGTTGTTCGGCTGACGCTGCTTGGGCTTGCGACTGCGCTTGGGCCGCGAGGGCAAGTTGGCGTTGTTGTTCGGCCGACGCTGCTTGGGCCTGGGCCTGTGCTTGGGCCGCGAGCGCCGCTTGTCGTTGGCGTTCAGCCTCCGCGGCCTGCGCTTGAGCTTGTTGGTTTGCAGCGATCGCTTGGTCTCGGACCTGGGCAGCAGCAGCGGCAGCGGCCTGAGCTTGCGCGGCTGTTTGCGTTGCGACATTTGCTTGTTGTTGGGCCGCGGCGGCTTGTTGTTGTGCGGAAGAGGCTGCGGCGAGTGCCTGGTCACGCTGTTGGATTGCTGCGGCGGCTTGTTGTTGGGCTGAGGAGGCCGCGGAAAGGGCTTGGTCGCGTTGTTGAATTGCGGCGGCAGCTTGTTGTTGCGCCGCGGTGGCCTGAGCAACAGCATCGTTCTTTTGTTGGATGAGTTGATTGATGTAGGTTCCGTAAAAAGATTCGTATTCGCTGGTGAGGTTGTATAGTGCGAGTGTTATCCTCGTGTCGGTGTTGAGTTGAAGGTTTGGAAAGGAGGGGCCAACCTGCATGGCGTAGTACGCGGCGTTCCCAAAAAAGTTGGATGGTCTCGTGATTCGATACGGTTGAGAGTCACCTTGAATGACGATAAACGGTGTGATAGTTGGGTTTCCCACAGTGTTGGCACTCAACGCGGCGCTGTCTGCGGCACTGAGAAACTTGGCGCCATCTAAATCGCTCGTTTTCCACAAAAAGAGGTGGGTAAAGTTTGAGGGGTCGCCGACGAGGACATGGTTGGCCGTGACGGTGAATTGTCCCAATGGCATAAGTGGACCTTCTTATGGGCTAGGCCAGATTTTTTTTTCGGCTCAGCGCTGTGAAATGGGAATGATGAACCAACTCGAAAGTTGCGCAGGATTATCCACGGAAGCATATTTGTTGCCCCCGACCGGCTGGAAACCGAGGGGTTTATTGCAGCTGATGCTGGACAGTGTAAAATGAAGGGGGGAGTCTCGTTGCTGTACGAAGCGCCACTGCGCATTAGGACCAGTGCTCAGACTCGTTTGTACTGCGGTACAGTCATCGTCCACGGTGAGAAATGCGTCTGTGGAACTTTGGATGGTGCCATCTGTGTTGATGCGGAAAACGTTTTCGAGCCCCCTGAAAGAGTCGACGATACCGTAACCATTTTGGAGGCCGAGGAGCACCAGACGACCGTATTCCATCCACGTGTGCCGGTGTGCAAAGACCACCAAATTGGGGGTACGAATGATTTGGGGAGGGACGGGGGGTTTGGTGACGGGAGGCGCAGTTGTTGGCGCGACGGTCACGGGCGCTTTGGTGACGTCTTCCAACTGCAAAATGGGCCCCCGTGGACATGCTTGAAGTTCGGTGCCGTAAGGGGTGTACGAAGGACTTCCCATGGCGCGGTAGACTGCAGAGTTCTGAAGTTGTCGCAAAGTGCCGTTGACGACTTTGAACACCTGACCGGTGGTGCCGTCTAAGACCACGTCGTTTTCTTTGACGGTCGGGGGACAGGTTGGGGCGGGCGGCATGGTTGGCGGGGAAGTAGGGGCTGTGCTGGGGCTGGGTGTTGCGGTAACGGGTGGCATTGTGGTTGGCGCCATGGTCGTGGGGAGTTGCGTGGCTGCAGGTGGTTGTGTGGTAATGGGGAGCTGTGTGGGAGCTAGCGTGGGCGCTGCCATGGGTGCCAATGTTTCTTTGGGTGGTTTGCGAACGGGTTCTACGTCGATCACATCACCATCTGGAAAGTAGGCCCATTCTGATGTGGCTCCTAAGCTCAATATATCTTTGGTGTACAGTTTGTTGTTAATACCTACTGCGATCAGCTGCCCAGATTCAAGCTGAGCCACGGATTTAACGCAGCACGTGCGGAAGCTAAAGGGTTGCCATTGTGTTTGGTCGAGCGTGTTTTTTGAGTAGAGGGTATTGTCATTGCCGACGGCCACAAAGGCCCCGGTGGCGAGTTCCGCGATGTCAAGCACGAGTCCCGGACACGCGAACGTCCACGGCGAGTTGAAATCTTTTCTGGAATACACGTGTTTGTCGGTACCGATGCCCACGAAGGTGCCGGAACGTAACTGGATGACCTTGAGAACGGGCATGAACCAGGAATCTTGTAAAACCACCCACGGTGACGCCAGCGTCTCACGTGTGTACAGCTTGTTGTCGGTACCAACGCCAAGCAAGCGCCCATCGTTCAAGATGGTCGCGGCAATGACGGATCCAGAGTTAGGGATTTGCGTGTAGGGACCGGTCAATCCGCGTCGAATGTAAAGCGCGTTGTCTGTCCCGACCGCGATAATATCGTTCATTCTCTGTTACAAACGAAAGAAAAAATTTTGAGTATATACGTCAGATGGATCCCAAGAGTCGCGGATCTCAAGTGTACCTCCCTGGGACAACGGACCGCATCAGCCAACTGGCCTGGGTAAGTTTGGCGGACGGCGGCGACAATGCGATTCTGGGATACAATTCTGGTTTGCGATTGACATCCAGCTACACAAATAACGTGCTTCTCGGCACCAACGTGGCGCGTTCGGCCCGCAGCGTGGCCACGACCGTTCTGGTAGGCGCTGCGGCAGGGCGAGGGACAGACCGCATCACGGATACGGTCGGGTTGGGATACAACTGCTTGTCGCAGGCCACGGATGTGGGCACGTCGGTGATTGTCGGCGCCTCGGCTGGGACGCGTCTCCGGCGGACCACGGAGTGTGTGGCGGTGGGGTATCGGAGCATGCAGTATGTGCGCGACGGGTCGTCGACGGTTGCTGTGGGATCTGAGGCGGCCAGGTCCTTTCAGGGTCAGTATAACACGATAGTGGGTGCGCAGTGTGCCCAAAACGTGACGGCGCAATATTCCACGGTGGTGGGGTCGCGCAACATGAACCGCCGTTCTGGCGCTCGAGTGGAGTTGCTCAATTCTGTCGTACTCGGTGAGAACATCCGGTTTGATAATCCCACGACGATCACGACGCTGCGTTCCAATAATGCGTACTCCATTCGCGCATATGGCAATTCGTTTTACGATCCGTTGCACATTTTTGCGGACCCCTTTGTGGCCTTGGGCGCAAACGGCAGAATTTTGTATTATATCGAGGAATCTCGAGAGGGCGTTGTCTTGAAATCCGACCAGAGGTTGCTCCGAGTGTTTGAAAGTCTTCGTTTAGATGGGACCGGGAGTTATTTCACGTCGTGGGATGTGAAGCAGATTGATGACCAGCGAAATTTGGTGGGGACCCCTCCGTATCAGTGCATCGTGACGACCTCTTCTGCCAACACAACGCACATCGAGGCGAATGTATCGGTTCTTGTGGATGGACAACCCGTTGCTTCAAAAATCTATAAAGTGTCAAATTTATTGGAATCCTATGCCAATGTTTTGCCGTATATGGACGTGTCGTTTCAGATGGCGAATGCCAACGTTCACGTGAATGCGGTGATGTACCAAGATGGGGTGAGCTTTCCATCGACGGAAAACGAGAGCGTGATAACGGCACAGAGCGCGACAGACAATGGGACCGGCTTTTTCTTGGAAAACGTCCAGACAAACTTGCCGGAAGCCGGAATCAATTATTTAGAGATTGCCTCGTCGTTTGCCAACGCTGCGGTCTACAGTATCTTGCAACATGCCAAAAATGCGGATACGACGTTTCTCTTTGCATTCGTGCAGACTGTCGATGAGCACCAATCTTCGACCGGTGCAGAAGACGACCTGGCGAGTCCCGGCGTGCTCGATATTGTCCTTGTGGATTCGACCGCCTCCTCTCCCCGCACGGGTAACGTCAGCGTGGTGTATAGCCCGGGCCCTAATACGGCCAACATTTCCACGAGCGCTGCGTTTTGTCTGACCGATACGTTGCAGACCCCGGGAACCATTGGGATGAGGGTGTTGGAAGAATACCGGTTGGAATGTGGCGTGGACACCGTCGCGGCCAATGCGGTGACTATTTCTTTGTATAATGAAACGACGGGGCAACTTTTGTTCGATACCACAGACACGCGAACATACGGGCCGTACATTTGGTCTGCTACCGGAACCAATACGTCATCGATTCCTATAGACATTAGCAGCATTCGTGCCACAGCGGACGACGTGTGGATGTTCCTCGATTTTTTCTGGGACGTTGACGCACCGCAACTCGGTATTTCCATGCGGCTCCGAGCTCGCGGGTACTCGACCACCGGCTACTTGGCAGGGGATGCGCCGTTGATTTCCCACGAATACTATTTTAACACGGTGGACAGGAACCCAACCCTGAATTCCGTGATATATGGGCGTTCAGACGTGGAATTTTTTGCATCTTCGACTGCAGGGACGTGGCGGCTTCGGGATGTGGTGATCAGTGCCACCCAATACCGTGTCACGCCCGTGTTCTCGGATTGCGTATTTGTCGGGTCCAATTTCACCGTGGCCAATCCCGACGACCGTTCGAACATTTTCCTGTTATCTTTGGGACCGTCCAACACTCTCATGAGAGGCACTGCAAATACGTTGGAAGTATTCGCGCCCACGTCGTTCAAAGGTCCCATCACTGTCGGCGATTCTCCGTCAAATAACTACGTGGCCTTTCGAGGCACGTCAGGCGATGGCTTTACGGAGATGGTCCCGAAAACCTATGTGGGAGAGCGCGTGTATCAAGAAGGTACCCAAAAATCCGAGTTGCTATTGTTCAAAGGCGATGATGCTCCAGGCACCACTTTAGGGCCGGACCGTGTGCGTGTATTAAGTGGCCAATTCCGAGTCGATATTCCCGCAACAGCAAATACAGGTATCTATCAATATCCAGGCACGACCTTCGATACCGTTGGGCAAGTCAATGTCCATCCCGTGTTTGTGACCGATACTGTCAACGGCACGCAATTGTACGTCGCGCAAACTGCCCCGACGTTGGTGGGCAATAACATGCTCGGCTTTGCGTTGTCTTCGAATAATACGCAACTGACGCTGTACGTAAAAGGAGGGGACGGGGTCACCCGGTCTGCGGCACTTGCGCTTGCTTGAGTGTTTCTATCTCCATGTTGAGCGTCGACACTTCGGTGGACAATTGTTTCACGGCTTCCACGAGCAAGGCGGTGAGTCGATGCCCCATGCAGATTGTAAGGTATTCCGAGTCGAAGGGCGCCGGTCTGATGCTCTCCGGCATCACCTGCAAGACATCTTGGGCAATGAGACCCACGTCCGATCCTTTCATGGGCTGGTGCGTTTCCTCGCGCCAATCAAAGTGCACACCCCGCAAAGCCCGCACTTTCTCGAGGGCATTCTCGATGGGCCGGATGTTTGTTTTGAGGCGCTCGTCCGACGCAAACGCGGTGATATCGTTGGCGACCGCGAGGTATCCGGTGTTGCTGAGATCCATCAGGAATCCGTTAGCATTCGATCTCCATTCGTGCCCATCAGCGCCGCGGTAATACGTTCTTCCATTCGTCGCAAAGTACAATCTGGCGACGCTGTCTTCCCAAGACGTGTGCCACCGGTTGCACTCCGGCCTCAAGTTGTCCATGACGAGATCTCCTTGAATGTAGCAGGTCCCGACAATGTGCGCCGGGTACGACGGGCCGGTCGTGCCCACGCCCAGTCGACCACCGGGGATGTAGACGTTCCCTCCCAATTGAATCGCGTTGTTCGTCAAATTGCATTCGAGCGGCCAATAACCGTTGACGGTGGACCAACCTCCCGATGCCGTATCTGTGCTTCCCCGAAGGATGGATAATGTGTTCGAATTGTTGTACAGGAAGGCGCTGCAGGATCCGGTATTTCGCAGCGTGATCGTGGAACTCGCGCCGCGCAACGCCAACTCGTTTTGATTCCAATAAACGGCGGTATCGTTTGCGTTGTAATACGTGATGGTCCGGAAATTTCCTGTGACGTAGGCGTTCCCTTGCACGCGGAGTGCGTAGTTGCTATCGACCGTCGTGTTGATCCCGATGAGGCCCCCAGTACTGGCATTGCCTCCCGCTTGCAGAGCGAGCGTCGTCGGAGCAGTGTTTGTTGTTCCAGCGTACAGATTGACGTACCCAAAACCCAACGTGATGCGGGATGTCCCTTGGTAATAATTGGGGACCGTCTCGGTGGCACCGTCGTGGTAATAATTATAGGCCAGGTTGATTCCGTCGACGAGGGCGTACGCGCCAAACAGGTATCCGTACGAGGTGTATCCGATTAGCGCGAGTCGGCTGTTTTGCCAGCCGGAGGTCGCCACGTTGTACCCGAGCGCGAGTGATTTTCCTCCGATGTTCATAGTGCCGGTGACGTCGTGATACCCTTCCACGACCGAATTTCCGTACACGTGCATTTTGTACGACGCAGAGGGCGAGCCGGTTCCCACGCCAAAGGACGCGCAATCGATCCACGTGTTGTAGCTCGGGTGGCCCAGCCGGAAAGTGCCGCCATCGTTTCGGACCGTCGCGGTATTGACCCCACCGTCCGCGGACCGCGCACTGCCGTTGCAAAACATGACGAGCTTGTCACCCGTATCGTTGGCCGCGATACCAAACATGTTGTAAGTGCCGGCGCTTCCCACGCTATAAAAACTCGTGGTGCTGCTGTCCGCGCCATACACGCATTTGTTGCCGTACACGCGGACATAGGTAGAATCGAGCATCCACCAACCGCCGCCGTAGGTCTGGTTGTACCACCCTGTGTTGCCACCAGAGCGGAGCCACCCGTTGGCGTACAAATCCCCTTCGATGTGACAGCGCCACGACGGAGAAGCCGTGCCCAGGCCCAGGTATCCGGACCCCGTGAGACGCATGTACTCTGTGAACACGTTGTTTGTCGTCGCTTCTCCGAACATATGGCCACCTCCCGAACCGAGACCAACTTGGTTCATGTACCAGGTGCCGCCGCCGCCGCCGTCCCGGTTCCACTGAATCCACCACCCCTGGGCATTGACGACCCCGGTGCCGGACAGGTGGAAGAGGCCGTTGTTGCACGCAAAGTCGGCGTACACGCTCAACGCGCCGCCGTCGGTCAGCGTCATGATGCCGCCGTTTCCGGAGTTGCGCCATTCGTGGCCGTCGGCCGCTCCATAATAGGTCCTTCCATTAGTCGCAAAGAAAAGCCTACTTTTATCGTCCTCCCAGGATCGATGCCACGCGTTGCAGATGGGTCTGAGCTCGTTCATCACGAGCGCGCCCTGCACGTAGCACGTCCCGATGATGTGTGCGGGATACGACGGGCCGGTCGTGCCCACGCCCAGTCTCCCGCCCGGGATGTATACGTTCCCTCCGAGCTGGATGTCGTTGTTCGCGAGGGTGACTTGGATTGGCCAGTAGCCGTTGGGGGCCACGCTCCATTCATTCCATGCCGTATTCGCCGCACCTCGAAGCAGGAAAAATGTCGTGCCGTTGTTGAAGAAGAAGGCCGAGTTTCCGGTCAGGTGTCGAAAGGTGACCCCACAATTTGTGCCTGTGTAAAGCGCGAGTTGCGTCTGGTTGAAAAAGGAGCCGGAATCGTTGGCGTTCACGAATGTGGGGGCCGTTACGCCGCTGCTGTTGATTTGAGCAAACAGCGTGGCCCCGCCATAAAACTTGTGGGACGCAAGGTAGCTTGCTTGGTACCGCAGGGTGGAATCGTTTATGCCAAAGCCGTAGACTCCAGAATCATTCGTAATGGTCGGGTTCGAATCGTAGCTATCGCCCCACAACGTGAGGAAGCAGTTGCCGATCTTGTTCCCAAAATTGAGCGAGCCGGTGATTTTCGCGTTGCCGGCCACGTGGAGCTGCGCAGTGGGTGAATATGTGTTTAGCCCAAAATACGGAGTACCGCTCACGTCTTTCATGTAAGCGAACGAGGTGCCCACGGACGACTGCAGCGTGGCTTCGGTGGTGCCGAAGCGGACCACGCAATTTCCTTTGGTACCATCCACGTCTCCCATCACCCGGAAACGATCGTACCCGTTCGTGCGGACAAGTAACCCGGCGTTTTCGGAGAGCGTCGTAGATGTTCCCAACCGCAGGGAAGAGTCGATGTTTGCTATCACCGCGGAGAGATTTCCGACGTTTGTTGTCGCCACGGAGAGATTTCCGACGACGTTTGCATTCCCGGCAATGAGAGTTGTGTTTCCCGCACTTCCAAGTTGTAACTGACCGCCATCGTTTCTGATCACGACGGCATTGTTCGCGCTGTTCGCCGAACCTCGCGCGGATCCATTTACGAACATACTTAGCTTGGCCCCGGTATCGTTGCCAGCGGAGAGCACGAGGTTATACGAATTGCTGCTGCACGTATTTGCCGAGAAACTCGGGATGGTACCGTCACCGCCAATGAAGGTGTTTGTGCAGAGGTTGGCAGCTGCAGTATCGGCTCTGCGAACGGTAAGGTTTGCATTGCTAACGGCCAGAATGTGCGAAACGGTATTTGCATTTCCTACCGCCACGTTCGACGACAGTATCGAGAAAGACATACCTTCCGTAGCCTACGCTCATGTCACTAAAAAAAATCCACAATTTGGTGAATGTTTTGTAGTGTGTTCCAAGACAAAAGATTTAGGAAGGAGGGATAAACTGTTTTCCAACGATGCTGTCGCTGGCACGGTCGCATTCTTTGAGAAACGCGTCGGCACGGTCTTTGATTTCCACCCAGGCCTTCTGTGCGATTTGTTCCTCGGTCAGTTTGGAGGTGGCCTCTTCCTTCGGGACAAAGGCGTCCAGATAGACACTTTGCCCGCTTTTCGTGTGGGTGACCGAAAAGCCCACAACGTAGGATGGCGTGGCAATTTCGTTCAATCTTGCGACCCGAATGTCCATTATTTTCCATTACAAGAGAGAATTTTATAATCAAACAAACGAGGTTGTGTTGGGCAGGGGATGCGCCGTTGATTTCCCACGATTCCACTGTGGGTCCTTGCGCGGTTCCCTAAGTTAAGCTGCTGGGGTAAAGACACTGCCGACCAGAGGGGGCTTGGATTCGACGGATGCACGCCACGAACCAAAGACTTCGGAAAGCAGTCCCCATGCGATCTGAGCAATTTCTTCGTCGGTTTTGTTCGCCGCATCGCTGAGTGGGACCTGTGTGTCGGCATACTTGGTGCGTCCCTTGTACGTCTCGGAAAACCCGACGCAATAACAGGTCGGTTCCTCTGCGGGATACAATTCGAATCTGACTACGGTGATACTGTCCGGAGTTGCCATGTAGACTAGACTGCAGAAAAATTTTCCGGCAAAAAGTCAGGATGCCTCACTTTGCTGAGATTGACCCCGAGACCAATATCGTTCGACGTGTGGTTCGCGCGCATACAGCAGCGTTCTGTCCACTATCGTTTTTGCTTCTTCTTGTTTGATCCGATATGTGACTGTAAATATCGCAAGAGTTGAATATTGGCATGGTAGCCGGCGAATCCATTGGCCAGAATTTTGGCATCTACAAATGTCTGAAGCCCCGTGTTATCCCACGCGGCGCTTAAGTCTCCTCCAGTCCGTTTCAAAGACGCCGCAACAGCGAGAGCAATCCGGAGGGGCATCTTGAACGCGAACCCAAAGTCGATGATGGTTGCGCGGTATGCACCCGAAGGAAGCCTTGCCAAGAAGACGTTCTCAGGGTGCAAATCTGCATGCACGACACCTAAGAGCGCCAAGGATCGAAGGCTCTGTTCCACGGCTTCGAATTCGGGGAAGGATAACGGGCCTCTGTCTAAGCGGGTGCCAACCGTCGTTCCTGCCGCAGGGCCCATCACAGTGACCCGAACGCCCGCCTTTGCAAGGGTCCCGCTAAAATAGAGTGGCACCGTGATCAATTTTGATTTTTCTGCAACATATGCATGCATGACACTCTCGAGCATCGTCCGGCGTCGAAAGATCATTTCGGAATTGAAGCTGGCATCGTAATGCTCGATTTTGACGATGATCTCACCGGAAGAGGGCGGATCGTGTCCTTCCACCACGTCAATAAATTCCTCTCGCAGGGCTCGGAGCACTTTTGGGAGTAGTGGTGTGGCCTGAACTTGGTATACATGGCCAAACATTCCCTCGCCAATTTTCGTGCTCTTCAAAACCAGGAGCAAATGCAGCACGTCGTCATCCGTGAAATTGTGAGTTTTGAAGCGCTGATGAGGGCGTATTTCAATGTCCCCTTGCCGAGCCGCGTTCACCTCCTGCTGGTATCTTGCAAGGTAGTTTGTCACCGCCTTGGAAACACGGATGGAGCGTGTTGGCGTGAGGCGTCCACTGGCCGTTGGAGACGCAGACCTCATGCGCTTCGTGGGGCGCTTGGTGCCTCTGGAAGGGGAATATGCAGTACTCACCGTTCTGCTGTTGCTGCGGGAGTATGGAGACGATCCCTGGCTGCTTCGGCGGCTTTTTGCGCGGCTTTCCCTGGTGGATGATCCGAAGAGCCACGACAACAAACCCATTGTACTCTTAAGAAAGTAATTTTCTTTAGTGGCAACTTTATCATCATGCCCACCAGCAGAAAAAATTTTCGGGGAAAAAAACAGGATGCCTCATTTTGCCGAGATTGACCCCGAGACCAATATCGTTCGACGTGTGGTTCGCGCCCGTACAGCCGCGTGGTGCGAGGAGAATTTGGGTGGGACTTGGGTTCGAACGTTTTATGACACCCCCCCCAAGGTTTACGCGGGCGTTGGCTTTGAATACCTTGTGCAATACGATAATTTCCGGGAACCCTCGCCGGGGCCTGAATGGTATTTTGACGTCGAGGCGTGGCGCTGGATCAAGGGTACAGGTAACGAACAATGACGATACCAGACCCTCCAGACGTACCGTACGCCGCGGTTCCATCTTTGGCACCTCCGCCGCCTCCGCCCCCCGTATTCGCCGAGCCGTTGGTTGCGTATGCCCCCCGGTAGCCATTTCCGCCACCGCCACTGCCCCCGTCTGCACCACCACTGACGGAGGCTGCACCACCCCCACCTCCCGCGTAATACACCGCCGTCCCCGAAATATCGTAGGACGCGCCCGTGCCACCCGCACCGCCTTGACCACCACTAAAATAGGCCACACCTGCCCCACCTGCCGCACCACCGCCACCGCCACCACCGCAGCCAGACGGATTGTTTCCCCCGGGCGTGTTACCACCACCATACCCTTGCGTCCCCGAGCCACCGGACAGCGCATACGTCAACCCCGAGCCGTATTGAATCCCTGCACCTCCACCACACCCACCAGTAGCTCCAGTTGCCGATCCACCACCACACCCGCCACCTCCGCCGCCCGTCGCAGTGTAGGACCCAAATGCGGAATCGTTGCCGTTATTGCCGGTGTTGGATGTGTAAAATGTGGCTGCCCCTCCACCACCGACCGTCACCGTATAACTCCCGTTGAGGGTGACGCCAGACACGTACCGAATCCCACCTCCACCGCCGCCGCCGCCGAGGTGCGCGCCACTATACCCATCGAGCCCTCCGGCCCCCCCGCCCGCAACCACGAGAATGTCCATTGTTTTTGAGGTATTGACACACGTAAACGTGCCCGAGTTAGTGAAGACGTGAATTCGATAGCTTCCCGAGGTGTACACGGAATCTCCTCCGGACGCCGAGAATGCGCTTTTTCCGTAAAAGTTGGAGATGGAAATGGCGCCAGAGGAAGGCACGCCACCGGCCGCGCCATAGTATTCCGAGAGACTATCTGGCGCGGATCCTCCGAATTCTCCTCGAATTTGCGAGACACTGAGTGATCCGCTACTCGGAAGTACCATTGTGCCTGTTTATGTAGTCTGATATTTTTGTTCCAACAGAGCCAGCCGTTGCATGAGATGCTGAAGCGCGCCCACGGCAACTTTGAGCAGCTGATCGGCATCTAATGTTTTGAGTCCAAAGTCGGCCGGGTACCCAAACAATTCGCACGCGTGAGACGTGACGCTCTTGGGAAAATACTTTTCGACCTCGTCCGCGATCCATCCCACTTGGTGTCGATCATTCAACGATGGATTCTTGCGCAGGTAGTCGTCAGTGTACTCGAAATACCTCAGCGGCAAGCTTTGGATGATGTCGTAACACAGCGCCAAGTTGGCAGTTTGCACGTTTTGCTTGATGCGAGCATCGGACGTTGCATCCCACGATCCCCCTCCGGGTTTAAACCCAGTTCCCGCGATCACGAGATTTCCACCGCTGTCGAGAGACATCGCGTCCTTGTTTCCCGGGCCGGTGTAAAAGACCATGTTGTCCGAGTTTCCGGGAACGTACTGGACCCATTTCTGGGCACCTGCCTTGGAAAACTGGATGGCCGTTTGGTACGCTGCCGTCGGCGCTTCCAAACGGAGATACATGTTGGAATTCGCCGCGCCGTAAATGAGCGCTTCTCCGCCATATACGTGCAGCTTGTAGTTCGGCCCGGTAGTACCGATCCCGAGATTGCCAGCGGGAATGTAGACATCCCCTCCCATCGTGCAATGATTCGTTGAAAGCGATATCGTCATTGGCCAATAGCCGTTTACAGTCGACCACCCATTCCATACTGTATCTACGGCGCCACGAAGGAGAGCAAAGTTTGAACCGTCGCTGTACAAAAACGCGGAATATCCAGATGTCTTTCGAAAGGTTATACCAGAAGCACTTGCACTCTTTAAGGCGAGGACGTCAGCTTGCAAAAATGTATTATTATCGCTTGCAGTCCAGTATGTTCCAGTACTTGGAACCCGGATAGAGCTTGACGCATATATCGAGCCATTGACAGTCAAGTTATAATTCGGATCGGCCGTCTGATTGATGCCAACAAGGCCTGTACCAGCACTTTGGGCAGCTTGAAGGGCAAGGGCTGTTGGTGCCGTGTTCGTAGCCCCAGCGTACATATTTACGTATCCAAAGCCCAACGCGATGCGGGATGTTGCGCCACCCGCATTGGGAATCGACCCGCTCGAGTTATCGTGGTAATAATTGTAGGCGAGGTTGATTCCGTCGAAAAGGTTGTATGCGCTGAAAAAGTACCCGTACGAACTGCCTCCAATCAGAGCCATTCTCGCGTTTTGCCAGCCAGAGGTTTCGACGTTGTACCCAAGCGAAAGGTACTGTGCAATGTTGATTCCAGCGGTGGCTGCTACAGAGGAGGTTGTCACCCCACTGCTATTAATGGTGGCGAAGAGCGTACTTCCACCGTAAAACTTGTGCGAGTTATCGCTTGCTGACGTTTGGTATCTCAATGTATACGAATTCACGCCAAATCCATAATGCGAAAAGGAATTTGGATTCGTGGCATCCCCCCATAAGCAAATTATATTGTTTGAAACGGGGGGGTTACCAAAGTTCATGATTCCACCTACAGAGACCGTACATGGCCAGGATGATTCTTGTATCTTTACGTTGCCTACAATACTGACAGTTTCAGTTGGAGAGTAAGTACCTATGCCAATTCGAGGATTTCCGCTCACATCTTTCATGTAGAGGAAGAGTGTGTTGTTTGGCGAGGCCCCCTGGATCGAGGCTTCTGTTGATCCGAACCGCATGACGCAATTTCCTTTGGTACCGTCCACGTCGCCCATCACCCGGAGTCGTTCGTATCCATTCGTGCTCACGAGCAAACCGCTGCTCTCCGCCAGTTTTGACGACGTTCCGAGTTGAAAGTAGCCATCTTTGTCGAGAACAGCTCGCTGGCTCCCCGAGGTGTAAAACCGAATTTCGGAGCCTTGTGCGGATCCCAAAGGCGCGCGGCCACCTTCGATTTCGATGACCGCCCCGGACGCTGGCGTGGCGGAAAGATCCTGGCCTGCGAGTCGTATACCCCCGCCGGAGGTATAGACGCCACCATCGCCGTTGAACGCTGCCGAACCCGCCGTGATGTTGGCGAATCTGCTCGGATTGTAGGCGGTGGCGTTGCCATAGTACGGTCCAGGAGGTCCCAGCTGCAGAGAAGACGTCACATTGGCCGTGGTTGCAGACAAATTGCCATATACCACTGGAGTAGAAAGAGAGGAGCTTACGTTGGCCGTTGCACCTGTCAAGTTCCCATACACCACCGGCGTGGAAATCGAGGAGCTTACGTTGGCCGTTGCAGCTGATAAATTACCAGAAACCGTGGCTCCACTGACGTTTCCATAAAGGGTTGGAGTGGAAAGAGAGGAACTTACGTTGGCTGTTGCAGCTGATAAATTACCAGAAACCGTGGCTCCACTGACGTTTCCATAAAGGGTTGGAGTAGAAAGAGAGGAACTTACGTTGGCTGTTGCACCTGTCAAGTTCCCATACACTACCGGCGTGGAAATCGAGGAGCTTACGTTGGCCGTTGCAGCTGATAAATTACCAGAAACCGTGGCTCCACTGACGTTTCCATAAAGGGTTGGAGTAGAAAGAGAGGAGCTTACGTTGGCTGTTGCACCTGTCAAGTTCCCATACACTACCGGCGTGGAAATCGAGGAGCTTACGTTGGCCGTTGCAGCTGATAAATTACCAGAAACCGTGGCTCCACTGACGTTTCCATAAAGGG
>Ga0255143_1000317_pt1 | contig 16876 bp, 16 predicted proteins | sample Atl_Cont_RepC_0h_FD_183625 | JGI IMG/M metagenome (GOLD analysis project Ga0255143, IMG submission 183625) | Freshwater microbial communities from Altamaha River, Georgia, United States - Atl_Cont_RepC_0h | ecosystem: Environmental > Aquatic > Freshwater > River | place: USA: Georgia | collected...
GGTACATCACAGCGAGCACAGGCATGATGATGAAGAACATCAACAAGATTGCCAGCACAGTGACAATCAAAGCCCAAGGTACATCCTCTGAATCGCGCTTCTTGTTATCAGCCACATTAGACCCACCGCCCACAGCACCACGAACACGATCGCTCCAACGTAAATCAGGCGAGCCTTGAGCTGATTTATTGCTGCCCTTCGTTGCCATCGAGCCGCCTGTATCTTCCTAGTCTCTGCTGCTAAAGCCTCTGCCTGCTCGTTCTGTATGTCATGCCAGGCCTTTTCAAAACGTGACCACACACCATTCAGCTCTGGGAACGAGTTATAAATCATCGCCTCCCTTACCTGCGCCAGCATCTCGTTCAGCTTGCTCTCAAGCCGGATGCGCTCCAGCGCTCGGCGACCAAGTGACAGCTCGCCTCGGTACACTTCCTTTGCCTCGACCGAGCTCTGCACATACAGCTTGGCCAGTGCTTCGTACTGGTCGATGAAGTTGCCAAGGTTCGACCAGATGTCATTCAGCACATCATCCGGCGTGGCCTTCGCCACCTCCTGCACCCGCTTGACTTCCTCCTGGTACTGCTTCGTCTGCTCTTTGCTCGGGCTGACGATCTTGTGGTATTGCTCCTTCAGGTCTTTCAGTACGTCACTAACATCCCCGCTGGTCGACTTGATCTGCTTGTAGAGCTCGACACCTTTCTTGGCCAGGTCGATCGCCGTGGTACATGCCTTGTACGCCGCAGCAATGGTGACCGGATCAAGCACATCAGAACAGGTGCAGCTGCTTCTTCATTGCAATGATCTCTTCGCGCAAAGCATCGTTAGCTTCCTCGCACTTGCGGTTCTGCTCTTCGACCGCAGCCAGCCGCTGCGACAGGCGCTCGACCTCATCGCGCAGCGTCTTGATGACGTGATCAATAGCCTCATCGTGCAGGGTCGCAATGTTGTCGTGCCGCAGGTCTGCCACCACCTTGCGATACATGCCGTAAGCACCAGCACCAATGCCTGCAATGCCTGCGCCAATAGCTGTCCAAAGTCCTCCTTCCATTTCCATCTCCGTTAAGCAGGTCGCACAAGCGTCGCTTGAAAATATGTATCTGCGCCTGTTGCGTATCCAAAGCCAGGCCCTGACACCGATGTTACATACCCAAACATCTCAAGATAATCTGTCGTACCGTTCATGTAGACCAGCGTCGACACCACAGACCGACCTGTTGTCGTGGAGTCAACCAAATAGTCAGAACCAATCTTGTGCGAACTGCCGTTCTTGTAGATAGCAGCAATGCCGCGAGTTACCGGCACGCCTACAGGGCAGAGCTGCGCGTTGACCTGGTAATAGCCGGCAACCTGCGGGGTGAAGCGATAGTTGGTCGCGTTGTCGTAGGCTGATGCGGTGTCGAACTCTTCGGTCTGGCACTGCACCTTTGTCCAGGTGCTGGTGGTTACAGACTGGTTGCTGCTGGATCTGTATGCACTAAAAACCGGAGCGTTCGGCATGTTCCCTAGCTTCTGTGACTTGCCCATCTGGGGCTCCTTTCTTTTTTGAGATTAGTGAGCCCCAACGGGGCTAATGCAGTCTGTACTTACACGGCGGCGGCCACCCAGGCTTGCGTTGCCTCATCCCATGAATACCGCTGACCATCAGTCGGCACAGGCACCGGCGCTTTCCATTGGCAGGTTGCGTCATCGAGCACCCAACTCTGATACGGTTGCGGCGCGATGAAGGCGTCGCGCACTGCGTTGTAGGTGTAGCCGATCCCAGCGTAGTTCTTGCGGATGCTGCCGTTGTAGCTGGTCTGCTTCCAGCGAGTGTCTGCACCGTACAGTTGTTTGCAGAAAACAATTCCAGCATCTTCAGATTCAATACCGTCAATCTGACATTCGTTGTTATGCACAACGATGACTTGCGTCACTACATTATTTTCATCCAGTTGAGCAAAGTGAGCCATGCATTACCTCAGAATGTAATTGATCCACTACCAGTGAATTTGTAGACGTTATAAGACCCATCGGTTGTTATCGTTGGTGATCCTGTTGTTGCGGTAGCTGTAACCAGTGTTCTAATAATCACAACACCAGAACCGCCGTTACCGCCCGTTGCGCCTCCGCTTCTTTCAGCGCCGCCACCGCCGCCGCCAGTATTCGCCGTTCCTGCTGTACCATCTCCACCACTGCCGCCAGCACCACCGCCACCAGTACCACCAGATGCACCTGTTCCTGTGAAAACCGCACCACCGCCACCACCAGCGTATGTTAAAGATGATCCAGTAATTGATGACGATGATCCGTTACCGCCAGCCCCTGCGGCGGCTTGACTTCCATTGCTACCAGCAGCACCAGCACCGCCACCTCCACCGCCGCCATACGCAGTTCCACCTCCTGATGCAAGGGAGTTGCCTCCATTGTTTCCTTGTCCAGACGTGCCTGTGCCACCCGTAGAGCCTGTGCCTCCAGATGTTCCTGCTGCGCCACCACCAGAACCGCCATTACCTCCGTTGTAACCACCAGCTCCAGATGGCGTATACGCGCCGTACCCACCACCACTAGCCGTTATTGATGAAAATACAGAGTTACTTCCTGTTGATCCGTTGTTAGCACCAGCCCCACCATTGCCACCGCCACCTACTGTGACTGTAATTGCAGATCCCGCCGAAACTGCAAAAGCAGAAGCGGACAGAAAACCACCTGCACCACCGCCACCACCATGATATGTACCGCCTCCACCACCGCCACCGCCAGCAACAACCAGATAGTCAACAATTACAGAGCCCAAAGGCCAGACATTTTCTTGCCGGGCCTCTTGCACTTCTGACAGCGACCAAATGCCTTTAGCCGACGATGTGGTCGGCGCATTGCGCTTGCCAATTACACCGCCGTTACCGCGCCTCATTAGCTGATCTCCTCATACGAACAGACAGCCTCCAGATCACTAGCGGCATTAGCGGTTAGACGCAGACTATCGCCTTCTTCCAAGTAGATTGGTTTGCTAATCACATCAAGCGAGGCATCGGCTGGAACTAAAATTGTTTTTGCGATGTGATAAGCCGTCGAGCTACGGAACAGATCGACATTGATGTCGGCGTTGTTTACTCCATCCACATTGCTGATATACAGCGCGTTGATCTTGAGTACCTTGTTACTACCACTGCTGTTGGTGACAATCGCTGTGGCACTGGTACCGACTGCCTGCACAGCAGTCTTGCCGGTGATGGTTGCGACGTTGACTACGTTAGGTGCGGCCATGATTAACCTCCGAAGACGATGGCCATAGCAATGGCCTTGCCGGTTGTGACGCCGCCGCTTGGAGTAGCCCAAGACAGCGTTCCTGATCCGTTTGTTTGCAATACCTGGTTGCTGGTGCCATCAGTTGATGGCAGCGTCCAGGTGACGTTTGATGCGATCGTTGCTGGCGCTTGAAAGCCCACCCAATTACTTGAGTCTGAATCTGCGAACCGCAGGTCTGACTGCGCGTTTAGCGTGATGTCGCCGGTCATCGTTCCACCGGTTGTCGGCAGAGCGCCGACATCAGCTGCGGTCACCGAGGCGACAGCCTTGAACGTGATCACGCGCACTTCGTCGTTCAGAGCCAGCGCTGTTCCGAAGGTGATCGTTGTGCCGTTGCTCGCGGTGATGTCTGAGTCTGAGAGCATCACGCCGTTCACCCAGACATAAGTGAAGCCGACGCGGTAGCCGCCGACAAAGGTGTAGCTGGTCTGGCCTGCGGTAGCAGTGAATTCGTACTCCACCACCAGGTCGGGCAGGGTAGGCAGCGCTTGCCAGGCTGAGCCGGTGTAGACCCGCATCTCATTGGCCGCGCTGTTGAAGTACAGCGCACCGGTCAGCAGCGCATTGCCGTCATTGTCCAACGTCGGGTTGGAGGTCTTCGCGCCCAGGTAACGATCGTCAAAGCTGTCGAGCGCTGCTTCAGCTGCGGTCTGCGCGGTCTGTGCTGATGTCGCGCTATTGGCCGCGTTGGTTGCACTGGTTGCTGCAGCAGACGCGCTGTTGCTGGCATTGGTTGCCTGCGTGGTTGCAGTGCTTGCAGAGTTGGAAGCATTGGTCGCCGAGGTCGAGGCTGCAGACGCAGAGCTCGCAGCATTGGTTGCTGACGTGCTGGCGTTTGAAGCCGATGTGCTCGCGGCACTAGCGCTCGAGGCTGCATTGGTCGCAGAGGTTGATGCTGCGCTCGCGCTCGAGGCCGCGTTGGTTGCCTGGGTGCTGGCAGTCGAAGCATGACCAGCAGCGGTCGTCGCACTGTTTGCGGCGTTAGTGGCGCTAGTCGAAGCGTTAGAAGCCGAGGTCGATGCCGAGCTGGCCGAGCTCGCTGCGTTTGTTGCGCTTGTCGATGCAGCCGAGGCGCTTGAGGCAGCGGCGGTGGCGCTATTGGCAGCGTTGGTGGCAGACGTGCCAGCTGCAGCTGCGTCTACCAGCAGCGACCACTTGGCAACATCAGCGTTGGTGCTGATCGGCTGCGAACCGCTTGAGGTATGCTGAACGATGCACTGCCAGATATTGCTGGTGCTTGTGTCCTTAACGATGTCTCGGACGTAGTACACGGTCGATGCAGACCAGTTGCCACGGTTAGTGCCAAGCGTGTCAGCGATTATTGGGTTTCCATTGGCATCAAACCCGAGCGCCTTATTCGCACGGTCTGCCGCACGCGGCAGCGTCATGTTAATCGTCGTCGGGTCGGTCTGCGGTGCTTGAAGCGCACGCTGCAGACCCTCGGCATTCTGCTGCGCGAAGATGGTCTGTTGATCCAGTTCGTCGTTCAGCGTGTTGGCGAAGAAGTCGCCGCCGGTCACAAAGTCGGTGGTGCGGCTGATCGTCCGGTTACCAACGATGGCGATCTGGGTCGCACCGGTCGGGGCTGCGGTCAGGGTGATCGAGCCGGTGCCGTTAGCGTTGATCGTCACCGTGTAGTTGGTGGTCAGCGTTAGCAGCGTATCGTCGCGGTACACCGCGATGTCGCCAGCTGCCAGGATTTCAAAGGTGAAGTTGTACGGGCCTGTACCGCTCGCGGCATAGACCACTCGCCTCGTCACATTGTTGATTGGTACGCCCATAATTCAATCCTTCCTGTTGATAATTGTACTTACTTAGTCTGGCTTGTAATAGAGTCCGTTTGCATCCCGCAGTGCATTTAGCTCTTCGATCTTGAACTGCAGGTCTGGGTACTCGGTTTTCAGCTGCTGCTTAGCGGCAGACATCATCTTGCTGTGGATGTTCTGCAAGGTCTGCTGCTGGTCTTTGAGCGACAGCAGGTCGAAGCCTGGGGTAGCCATCACCTGCATCAGCTGCGCTTGAGCGCCGAGCTCCTTGCTGTAGATGGTCAGCAGTCGGTTGTACTGAAAGTCATCCATCTCGATGCCGTCCAGCTTCTTGTCTGGCATGCCAATCGGCGAGCCCAGCCGCACCAGGGCGTCGTCCACCGCAGAGAACTGCTCGGGCGACACTCGAGTCGGCAGCACCAGGCCCATGCCACGCATGGCAGGGTTGGGGTGCGCGTTCATGACCGGGTCGCCCCACAGGTTCAGCATCTCAGGCAGATCCTGGCTGAAGTAGGGCAGGCGGCTGCGGTACTTGTTGAAGGCCTCGTAAAAGCCGCGCACGCCCATCGGCAGATCAACCTCAGTCCTGACGCCGCGGTTGGTCGGATCACTCAAGCGCTCGATGGCAGCCACTGCAGAGCTGTACGCACCAGCCGGTGAGCCGCCAATCACGAAGCCGCCCAGCTGCTTGGTCAGCTCGTTGATCACCTTTGTCCCGTCAACCTCGCCACCTTGGCGGCTTAAGCCCAGCGCCTTGGTAACCTCGGCCACACCCTGCAGATAGGGCTGCTCCTTCAGGTACTCGTACAGGCCATAGGTCGCGCCCAAGAAGACCTGCTCGACCTTGCCCTGGTCGGGCTCGTTCAGCGCGTACTCATGGTAGTCGGCAGCGATGGCCAGCAAAGCACCGACCGGCTCCATGCCTTGGTAGCTGTACCACTGGTCGCCGATCTTGATGCTGTAAGGCTGGGCTCCAGTGCGCTTGAAGGTCTCGCGGTCTGCTGGTCGCTTCGGCCCGCCACCGGTGATGTTGCCCTCGGCGGCCATCATTGCAAACGTCGCCAGGATGGTTGAACCCAGCGTCACCTTGGCCATTGCCATGTCGCGCTCGACACCGCCGGCTGCGATTTCCTGACGCCAGCGAGAGGAGAGGGGAGCGAACGGCGTGCGCTCGATGACGTTCAAACCGACGTTGGCCGGGGTCTTGAAGAAGGGCACAACGATCTTGGCAGCAGGGTGGTTGAACACGCGCTGCAGCTTCTCAAGCCCTGGTGGCAGGTCAGCGGTAAACGTACCGCGGCGGGCATATTCCATCGCCGCTTCGTCCAGATCTGCCGGTGGGCTCTTAAACAGCGACAGCGTTTCCGCTTCGGCCTTGGCCACGGCATCAGCCTCTGGCAGACCAGCGTCTAGCGCCTCGCGGTAGACCTGCTTGCCGCGCCGGGTGATCTGCGTGTTGAGCTCCATGCGGTACAGCACGCCCTTAAAGAACTCGTCTTCGGTCAGCAGCGCACGGCCAGGCAGGGTGATTGCCGTTGCGTAGTAGTCCAGCCCCTTGGCCAGCAGACTGTCCTGCTCGGCACCAGCGATGCGCTTCAAGGTCTCGCCCATGCCTTCGCGGGCATTGAGCTCGACCTTGTCGGCCATGTCTGACACCGGCTGGTTGGTTTTCCAGGCACGCGAGGCGAGCTCGAGGCCTTCACCAAAACCTGTGCGCAGCGACTGAATCATCGTCAGCGCTTCATCGAAAGCGATCTTTTCCTCGGCTGTACCAGGCACCAATGCTCTGAAGCCGCGCACACCTTGCGGCAGCACGTTGGAGTAGAACGAACCAACCAGCCGCTCGGGGATCTGGTACAGACCAAACAGCGTGTTGGCCGTCATGTTCTTGGCATGCGAAACAGGCGACGACAGTAGGCCATTGATGTAGGTGGACATCCACACATCCTTGACGCCTGACATCATCGACTTCTCGACCAGGGCGTTCTTCGCACCGCGGGTCTCGACCTGCAGATAGGCGCGGGCCAGGTCAGTTAGCGACTGATCGCCACCGTACTCTTTCAGTACCTGGCGCACCACGTCAGCATTGCCAGAGCGCGGAATGCGGAACACAGCCAGAGCTCGGGCAGTCTCGGTCTGCATACCCTTGACGCCCTTCTGGATCATGCCGTGCAGGCTGATCTGCTGGCGCAGCTTCAGCTTGTCCATGTCAGTTGCGGCGCCGGAGTCCACCAGCTTGAACAGCCGGTCGAGCTCACGCGAGCTGGTCTCCAGCACCTCGAGCGCTTTGTAAGTCTCGACAGCGTTGGCAGCCATCTTGCCGTCGTTGCCGATCAGCCGGTTTAGGAACACCTGATCGATACCCTGGTCGGCTGCCTTGGCCTGGATCTCGGCGAAGGTGACAGCCTTGGTCTTGATCTGCAGCGCGTCTGCCACGCCACCGATGACTGCAGCTGCGTCCTCGGTACCGGCACGCATGAGGTTGAACACTTCCTCGGTCATGCCCATTGCCCGCTCATCGGCACTAGGCGAGGGCTTGCCAGAGCGGTTCTCGTAACCACCCTTGCGGCGCTGATCGACTGCCGCCTTGACGGTGTTGGTCAAGTCTTGGCTGGCCTCGGGGATGACGCGCTTTGTGCCTATCGTTCCGGTCTGCGGCAGCTGGTTGGGGTCAGCCTGGCTGGCGCGGAAAGCATCGCGCTCAGCCATCGTGCGCTTGGCATAGTCAGCTTCGGATTCGCCCTTGCGGCGAATAGGCTTGGTGAAATCTTTAGGCGGCAGCAGCTCGCGCTCGGCCTTCTGGCCGGCACGGGTCAGAGCGCCCCGGATAATCTTGTCGGACAGACCGGTCAGCTGCACACCGTCCATGCTCGGCTCACCGAGCTCGGCGGTAGATTCAGGGGCAAGGATAGGGGCCGGCTCCGCAGCCGGCATTGGCTCGAGCTGACCAGGTTCAGTCTGGTCGGTCGGTGGTAGGAATTGGTTGAGGCGCTGGTCAAGTGAGGCCATCATTGAGCTCCCGGTTTAGGAGCTCTGCGGCCCCCGGTTACTTGTTGGGGGAGGGCGCTGCTTTGTTGCGCTCCTTCTCGCGCTCCAGAACCGTCGCGTTCAGGCTGTCGCACAATTCCTGGCCGATCTTGGCTTCCAGGCTGTTTGGGTCGATAGTTGTCCAGCGTGCCGCGATAGACGGCGTCGCTGATTCGACCTGCCTGGTACTCTTGTCTAAGGATTTCATGGAGTTTTTCCTCTAACCCATTGTAATCGAATTTGGGAATGTTTGACACAGACACAACTTTCGCATTGCCAATTCCAAAAGTGTTGTCAATTCCAATAATTTTGACGTTTGGGTTTTCGGCGTAAATGTTAGCCAATGCGTCAATGTTTGAGCGAGCACTTGGATGCTGACGCGCAAAAACTTCTAGCGGAACTGTTCGCCCGCTACCTAATTCAGCTTCTTGTCGCATAGCACGCTCAAGAACACCGTAAAAGGCCTCGATTGGATCGCGAGCGGTATAAGTAATCACAACTTCTCGCCCAGCCTTTAACGCTTGCTCTACTTTGTTTTGGGCTGTTTCTAAATTAGAAAGTGTTGTGTCATAAACAATTTCTGATTTTTCCGAAATGCTGCCCATTTTTTTGCGGCCAGAGGATTTCCCAGAGCCGCCGCCACCACCAAGAATTAGCACGCGAGAATCAAAACCTTGCGGTGTTGGTTTAGATAGTTTTTGTTCAAATACCCGCTCAACAAAATCACTTGCTGGATCTTGTACAGCAGATGCTAAAGATCGATTCTTTCGGTAATCCGAGGACAGTTCTCTGGCATCATCAGTATTCAAAATGCGGCCACCATTTGTGCCATCAAGTTTTGAGTATTGCTTAACTAAGTTTTCAAAATTTTGATCAAGTTGATCTATAAACGTTTGCCTTGCTTTATTTGCTGTTGATTGCGTTATTTTTGTTATACCAGTCTTGACGCCCTTGGCAGCAGACCTCAAACCCTCGGCGGCAGGCAGCACATCAAACGCAGCGAGCTTGGCGTCTTTTGACAGCTGCAACGTCTGACCCGTGCCGGTCACCAACGGCTTACCTTCAGCTGGCGCCTGCAACGCCTTCGGCGTGCCTTGCCATTCAGGGCCACCCATCACCGACCTGGTACCTTCCTTGGCGCTGCCGACGAATGGCAATAGGTCAGCCAGGCTCATCTGGCCCAGACCAGGCACATCTACCTGACCCAGGCCATCGACAAAGCGACCGATCTGCTCGAGAGTGACGCCAGCAGTCTGCAACGCAGACTCCAGCCTGGTCGGCTGCACAGCGCGGATCTCGCCATAGCTCTGAGGCGCATCGGTGCGCGTAGCACTTGGGCCGGCAGCGAGCTGCATGCCTTCCAGCGACGGCTCCTCTGCCATCGGCTCTGGCTCGTTCACGGCATCAGGGAATGCTGCTGTAGTCAGCAGGTCAACGTATCTCTGTTCGATTGCGCTGTATGCCATATCACTCTCCAGCCTGGTCTAGCAGTTTCTTGATCTGAGACACGGCGTTTTCTTTGGTGCGGTCGCCCTTGGCCAGATGCTCGAGCTGCGGCAGGGTCTTGCGGGTGATCGGGCCGTTGATCCACTTCTGCTTCGACCAGACTTCATCGAGCTGCTTGCGTGCAGCCTTGGCACCTTCGCTATTGCGCTGTTTCTCAATGATCGAATCAATCTCTGACAAGATCGCCCTCGGTGTAGGTGGCGGCTTGCCCTCGCGTGCATGGCGAGCCTCAATGTCTTTGGCTATTCCCAGCAGCTCCTGGCGGCGCTTGAACTCGGCACCCTTAGGGTCGATGACTGTCACGCTGCCTGGGATCACAGGGATGCCGGCACGCTGCGACAGTCCACGGTCGAGCTCGTTCTGGTCTTGCTTGTCCTCGCGGTTAAGCAGCTTGAGTGCAGCGACCGCTTGCTTGGATGACAGACCGCGCTTGGTCATCGCCCAGATTTCCTCGGGCTTAGTAATGCGACCTTCGTAAATTCCCTGCAGCACGTTGAACTCGACCATCGCGTTGCCTTCACCCTTGGGCGGCTCGCGCAGATCTTTCAATACACCAAGCGGCACAACGTCAGGATTGTTCATCGCAATGGAAGCGATCTGGTCGGTCAGCTTCTTGCGCTGGGCGCTGCCCTCTGGTGCCATCAGCGCTTGGTCATACAGCGGCAAGAACTGTTTGAGAGCTGAGGCTTTGTCATCAGCTTTCTTCTGCTTCTCAATCGTTTCGCGCTGGTTGACTGCGGTCATATAATTCGCAGTGACCTTGGCCACAGCTTCGAAGTCATTGACGATCATTGACTGCAGAACAGGGCTGAGTTTCCCAGCATCACCCATGCGGATCTTATTCAGTGTGGCCATCGGATCGGCCATGTACTTGTCGTTCGCAAACTCTTTGGTCAGCGCGTTGATCTTGGCGTTGCGCAGCGCTGTCTCAAACTTAGTGCTGTATTCCTTTTGCAGTCCAAGATCACCCAGCAACAAAGACTGCGTGGTCATGTTGGTGCGGAACACATCGGCAATCTGATCGATCATCTCCGGCTGCTGGCTTACAGTCGCCTCAAGCAACCGCACGCCGTTGTCGAAGTCCAGATCAAACTTGATTCTTTCCTGATCTTTGACGCGCTTGAGTTCTGACTCGTAGGCAGAGTTCAGCACGGTGTTGCCGTGCGTGGCCATCGTGGCGCGGAACTTGATCGATGCCTCACCATCGACCTTGGCCAGCGATTTCGCATAACCGTCAGTTACCGTGGCGATCTTGGCAGCAACATCTTTCGAGCTGATCTTGCCGCTCTGTACTTCGGTCAGCAGCTTGGCTAATTCGTTGCGACCTTCGATCTCAAAGTGACCAGCAAGCTGCAGCGTGCGTGCTTTCTGTAGTGCTTGGCCATATACGGTGTAGTCGCTAGAGAACTTGCGTGCTTTGCCATATGCGGTGTAGTCGCCAGCGGTCTTGCCAACTCCAGGGATCGCTTGCGGCAACCCTTCCTTGGCCAGTTGCAGCTGTTCTTCGGTGATCGGATTCTCAGCAGCAAATCTAAATGCTTCTTCCTGCGCCATTTCCTTGGCCAGGCCAAAAGTGCTCTGCGACATACGGTCGAGGATCTGGGCCATCGTTTCAGCGGCGCGGGCTTGCGCACGCGGGCCGATGTAATCGACACCCGTTGGCACGATCTGCTGCATTGGCACACCGCCACTTGATCGCAGCTGCACTTGTCCTGGTTCAAGTCTTGTCGCCATGTCGTTGCCCTATGTTTTTCTGTACGCAGTCTGCCCAAATTCGACAGCGCCTTTGGTGAGCGTCGCGGTAGCCAGCAGGCCACCTTGCTGGCGAGCTGCCGTGCCGGCCTGCTGGTACTGAGCACCTTGGCGCTCTGCCGTAAACAGGTTCAGCATGTTCTGGTACTCGGTCGATTGCACCATCGCCACCGCATCCTCGTAACCCATAATGCGAGCGGTGAGTGCGTTCAGGTCTGTGATGCCGACATCGAACATGGTGTTGCGCACGTTCTCGGTCTGCACTGCCTGCACTGAGCCTTCACCCAGCACCACGCCGCTCGCAGCTGCTCGAGCTCGGATCGCGGCATTGGTCGAGCGCATGTTTCTCAGTAGCGTGTTGCCGGCGATCTGATAGTTGCGTGACTCAGCCTCTGCTTTCTTCAGCATCCGACCAGCTTGGATGTACGAATACATCTCGGCAAACTCGGCACGCACCTCGGCCACAGCCAGGTTGTCACGGGCCTGCAGAAGAAAGCCGGTCTGCTGCTGGATGCCGGCAGCCTGCTGTGCCTGCGCGGCACCGTAGGAAGAGATAAAGCCAGCGCCAGCAACTAATACGGAGGGATCAACTGCCATGTCTATGTTCCCGAGTAAACGGCCACGCGATAATCAAGGCCGAGCAGGTTCATCTTAAGCGGCAGGTTCTGCGACACTTCGATCGACTGCTCGCGGCTGTAACCCAGCACCCCGTTGACCCGCTTGATGCCGGTGAAGGTTGGCTCTGGATCATCCAGCAATGGGTTGTCCAATAGCCTGAATGCCACCGGCTGGTTATTGATCAGGATGTTTTGCGTTTCTTCCAGCACCGCGCTAATTTCGACGATGCGCTTCTTGAACGACACCCGGCTGCCTGTCTGCAGCTTGATCTCGACAGGCATTGTCTTGACGTACACCGTGATCGGCAAACCTACTTCGTAGCTGGTGGTCGACGCCCGGTCGAACGTCACCGAGCCGCCACCGCTGACGGTCTCGTCAGACTGCGGCACACCATCGGTGATCACGTCCAACGACTTGCCTACATGCGGCAGGCTTGATGCGCTTGCCGCAGCGCCGCCAGTAAATGCGCAATCTGTATACAAATCATCTTGGAAGCGCTCAACAAAGTATCTTGTTGTGCTATTGAAGACGCGCTTGGTGACGCAGTAGATCTGGGTCACGTCGACACCGACATCAATGAATTCGCCATCGGTGGTGTACTCAGACGGTGCTGTGATCTGCTGGCTACGCATGATGGAGAATGCCGCCATGCTGCCATCGGTAGTGTTGGTCATCAGCAGCAGGTCTGCTTCCTCGGTGCTCGATGCGCGACGCAGAGCAATCCGCTGCGGGCCTTTTAGCAAATGGCCAGCAAGCAGAGAGATACGCTGCGTAATGTAGGTCAGCTGCGTGTCCGAAAAGATGAACTCGTTAAGCGACTTGCCCTGGCGCTGGATGTAGATCGAGCCAGATTCCACAGACTGCACCCGCGTGCCAGGCTTGATACCGTTGCGGCTGACGTTCTTGAAGGTGAAGGTCAGCGGCGTGATCGGGTCAGTACCTTGCTGCGGCACATAGAATTCACCACCTGTGGTGAACACCTGGAAGTCACGCGAGCTGATGATGTCGGTGATGACGTTGAGCTCGTTGGTGTCTAGCGTTGCCTCGACTGCATCATCATCCAGCGATTCACTCGGCACAAAGTCAAAGAACAGATTGATCTTTGAGCCCCAGATGGTCGACGGGCGAGACTTGCTGCCGCCAAAATACAGCCGACCTTCGTGGAAAGTGACAGAGCGCGGCCATCCTTTACCAGAACTCCACACAGCCTCATACCCAGATTCAACTTCCCAGCTGCCTTGAGGAATGTTGCTGGTGTTGAAAAATGGATACTCAGTAATTGCGCGCACCGTAGTGCCACTGTCTACAGCAACAATCTTTGCCCTACCTTGAGGCGAGGCATTGATGTACTGATCAACGTGACTAGATGTGAAGTAACTATTCTGAGAGGTCAGCGTTATATTCCCAGACACCGCGCTTGGCGTTAGATGACCCACAGATGGTGTCGTGACAGTCATCGTGAACGCGTACTTCGGAATGCTGTCGAACGTGATCGTGGTCGCAGTCCATGCTGTGTCGCTGGTGCGCGTAATCCGCACCGGCTGCAGATCAGGGTGAACAACAATCAATGTGTCAGCCGACTGCGTCCAGCACATGTCATCGACAATGCTTGAGCCAATGCTGGTGGTCAGATAGTTGTTGCCCGACGCATTGATGTTGGCCTGCACGACACCGTTCTTGATCACATACATGCGGTTGTGCGTGAAGCACAGCATGTAGCTGTCATCGACCGAAAACTGAAACGGCACCAGGCGCACGCCGTTGCCGGCAGATGCGGTGCTGGTGTTGGGCAGCTCAAGGATGTGCTTGGTGCCTGGCCGGCGACGTAGACCACCCTGCGGTTGGATCAATACGTTGGTGGCTTTGGATAGGGCATTGCCGTACTGCTGCAGGTCGACGCGAGCACGCAACAGCGGGTCGAGCTCGCCGGTCGAGAAGTTCGTTGTGAAGTCAACGAAGCGTGCCATCAGTTCCTCACGGCAATCAACGTGTAATCTTCAATCACGCGCACCGGCTGGTTCTTGCCATCGATCACCATCGCCTGCCGTGCATAGCCGCCGCGACCATTCTCAGCAGGGTCACCCACAGCAATCTGCCGCCAGCGCAGTGTCTTCTCTGCCTGCTCGGTAATTGGTTCTGCGATGTGCCAGGCAATCATGTACTTGAGCAGCTGCACAAAGTATTGAGGCATCGCGTACTCAGGTGTCTGGTACTGGTAGTCGATATAGACCGCGTCGAGGTTCGTCAGCAGCTTGTCGCCCTGGATCTCCCAATCGACGCTGATGTTGCCGCCCACGGCAGCGGTATCACGCACAGAATGCGGGCTGCCCAGGCGATCGCCAGGCAGTTGGTACTCGTACTTCCAGTAGCTAGTCGGTGTGGTGATCAGTTGCGCCAGCGCGATCTTCTTCATTGAGAACGACCACGGGTACATCATCAAGGTCGAGTCTCGGATGTCTGGGTACAGACGGTCGCAAACAGAGCTCTCATCGGTGCCATCGTTAAACGATGAGATTGCCTTCGCGCCCAATAAAATTAGCGCGTCAGAGCAAATTGAAACACCTGTATCGCCTGCTGCCATAACGACCTCTTAATGTAAGAAAGGCCAGCCTCCGATTGCTCAGTGGCTGGCCTCGTTGCACTACTACCGATTAGTCAGTATCGGTTGTCGACAGTGCGGTAGCATCGTTCACGTCGATGATGCCGCTGCTGTTACCGCTGACAATGTGCAGCCCAGCGCTGGTGACAGAAGTTGGTGCAGTAACCGAATCAACGGTCACGCGCATCACAACATCACCAATCGACATCAGGCCGCGCATACCAGTATTGGTAGTCGTTCCATTGTCAAAGTAACCGACAGTGTCCACAGTCGCGGCGCTGTCAGTCGTCCAGTACAACCAGAGGGTAGGGGCATTGCCCTTCTTCGGGTTGCCGCCGACCGGGTACAGGTTATCGCTTGCAAAAGCCATGATTCAGCCCTCCTTATGCCGCAGCCGCAGTATCGCGGGCGGTGATCTTGACGATACCCTCGGAGTCGATCGCAACCGCACCAGCCGAGAACAAAGCATTGACCAGCCAGCTGGTCTTCTCGGGGATGTAGTTGATCTCGGTCTTGGGAGCGATGCCTTCTGCGTAGCCGATGGAGTCGCGGTGGAATGCGTACAAGGTACGATCCGACGAACCATCAATCGGCAAACCACCTTCCGAGCGGTCGCCCAGGACATGGAAAGTGAATCCCATGAACTGGTTGATCTCACCCTGCACCAGCGCTTTGATGGTGTTGAAGTCAGACGACGTTACCGAAGTCTGCTCAAGCATCGATGCTAGCGAGTTAGCGTGGATGATGATGTTGCGGCCTTCAGCAGGCACGTTTTTGGTGTTCAGAATCTTTGCAGCTTCGCGCAGCTTGGCGATGTTCATGTTGGTGTTTGCACCACCAATCGAGTTCGCCACAGTGCCGGTGCTAGATGCTGCGTTCAGTGCGTCAAGGATCAGCTGATCCTGGCGACGACCGATTGCAGCGCCAACCACCTGGGCGAGCTCAGAACGCTCGTCAAAGTTAACTTTGGCTTGCGAGAAGATGTCGCTGTACTCTGCAGCGTTCCAATCAGACAGCGTGCAGGTAACAGTGCTGAACCCAACATTCATTGGGGTCACATCGGTCTGAGTAACGCGGGCAGTAGCCACGCCGCGACCGACTTTCGGGAATTTAACAGTAGAGCCTTCGACACCACGACGCTGACGCACAGCACCTACCAGCATGGCCTTGCCCTGGTAGCTCTGTTTGACCTCAGCATCGAAGAGTGTCACAAAGGCGTTCGAGAGAGAAACGCTCATTTGGATACCTCGTTCGGTTGATTAGTCAGGGGTTTGCGCGTCGGTAAGCCGCTGGTGCGGGCCTTTGCTTGCTGCTTACGGCAGCCGGTCGTCAGCTTCTCGCTGCGGTCAGGGTCGGGGAAACCCGGTGGGCCTTGCCGCGATTGTATTGACATCTGCAAAAAATGCAAGACACCCGCTTGATTTATTGACAAAAAAACCCGGCACAAGGCCGGGCAAAGTCCGCTGGCAACAACGGAGGAGTTACTCTGTGACGTAGGTGCGGAACATCCGCTCGACCTTCTGGCGGTAAGCCGGATCGCTCTTGTACTTAGGATCGGCCACCATCGCGTAGAGCTCTTCTTTGCTGGGTGCGCCATCAATCGGGGCAGACTCGATCGGCACTCGACCTTCGTATGCTTCGCGGATCTTCATCAGCGCATTCAACCCACGGGCAGTGCCGCCCATGATCTTGAATTCATCGAAGTCATCCTTCGACCAGACGCCCTTGGCCACCAGGCCGCGAGCCCAATCGACCATGCCGTTGACCACCGCGTTGGCGTTCGGCCCCAGCTTCTTCATTTCTTCTGCTGGGTCGACTATCTCGCCAGACATGAGCTCCTGCGCCTGGTTGCGCAGTGATGTCGCCAGATCATCAAACTGTGCTTGCGATAGGCCATTCTCTTTTGCCCAGCCGGCCAAGGTGTTGGCCATAGGGTTGCCGGCAGCTTCCTCGCCACCGAATGAGCTTAGATCGTACTTGCCATCAGCCGGGGCATTGTGCGCACCCTTGCTGATCTTGGCACGCAGATCGCGCCAGCTCTTCGCGATGCCCTCAAGATCGGGCTCGTTGCTGTCCTTGTTCCAGAAGTTCTCTGGCCAATAATCAGGGCGCTCGAGCGGGTCTTCTGCTGCTGCCTTGGTCGGATCGGGTGGTCGGTGGTCGATCTCGACTGCTTTGGTTTCTGTCGGGGTGTTTGGGTCTTCGACGCTCACGCTGTCGAGTAGGCCGGTACCACCGGGCTCGACAGTTGCTGTGTCTGTCATAGGTTCCTCGCTTGGTTGATCCGTGCAATTAGGTCGCGCACAACCGTTCTTTGGCCTTC
>Ga0255143_1000318_pt1 | contig 16864 bp, 29 predicted proteins | sample Atl_Cont_RepC_0h_FD_183625 | JGI IMG/M metagenome (GOLD analysis project Ga0255143, IMG submission 183625) | Freshwater microbial communities from Altamaha River, Georgia, United States - Atl_Cont_RepC_0h | ecosystem: Environmental > Aquatic > Freshwater > River | place: USA: Georgia | collected...
GCCCCCCGTGGCCGTCCCGTCTTCGCTTGGGGCGGTGCCAGAGGTGTTTGTGATCTGTAAGCCACTGTTGCCGCCCAGCCGATATGTGACATCGGGACGAGGGTTTCTGACTGCCTGCGGGTCTTCCACCGGGTACATACCCAGTTGCAATTGCGGGTGGTCGGGGTCCCAGCACTGAGGGCAGACCAGAATCTGGTAGTTTTTGGTCTTGATGATCTCCGTCTTCAGTTCCTTCAACTTGAACCGAAAATTACAACGATCGCACTGGGCAATCGCGTATTTGCCAGACGAAAACCGATTAGGCATCAGAAGGCTCCAGAGATGTACTGGCGACGCGGCACAAACCGCACAGCCGCCTTCTCGTGGTCTTCCTGAGACGCCAAGTCCCAAGCCTCATCGTACTGCTGTTTGAGCACCGGCAAACGCTCCATCGCCCCGGGGACTTTGAGTGCCATGTAGTAGGCCAGCCCAGCAACCATACAGGGGATAAAGCGGAAGGGCACGTCCATGACGTTCACACCACCACCGGCATCCTCAACTCGGCGCATGCGCCAGTAGACAAACTGGTAGTACGGGGTAGCCACAGTGCCCTGATCGGGTGTCGGCCAGACCGTCACACGGGGAATGTTGTTGACATATACGGCTGTGCCCACGGCTGGGCTGGTTTGGCTTGTGCCATTCTGAGCACGGAACACCCCACCAAGCGTGGTGGCGCTGGCAATCCAGCCGTAGTAAATGGTCTCCGACCCAATGTTCAGATAACCTGTTGTGGGCAAACCAGCAGTACTGGATAAAGTTACAGTCTGCGCTCCCGTATCTGCGCTCTGGTATGTGAACCCGGTGGGAGAGATTTGCCCGTCCAAACGCTGAACCCAGACTTGAATGGGGCGGGCTTGCGTCAACTTGTTGGGAATCGTGGCGTAGGTAGAAACACTGATACGCGTGATTGTCAGGTCGGCCTGATTGGACTGCTGGTTGGCTTGGGTGCGGATCACATGCTCCAGCAAGTCCACTGTGTCGTTGGGCAAAGTGTAGGTGTTCAGCCCCTGCACGAGATTGATCGTGCCTTGCTCAAACGTCCACATGTTGATGCCCCGGTTGGCCCAGTCTGCGAACATCAGATTCATGGAACGACGGGCAGTCTTCAGATCGTAGCCCGTGCGCATCTCTGAGCCGACGCGCTCAAACGCCTCCTCAACAATTTCTGTGAGGTCTAGGTTAAACCCTGAAGCGCCGGATGTGGTTGCCATGTCTTACTTCTTTTTCAAGCCCTTGAGCGTCTGCGCAAGCCGAGCACGTTGGCCCGTAATTCCGGGTTTCTTTGCGGCGGCGGCAAGTTTTTTCGCGGGGATCGGTTTCCCGGGCTTCGCGCCAAGTTCTGACCTTAACGCGCCGGGCTTTTTGATCGCTTTCTGAATCCATTTCTCAGCCATTATCGGTACCTCGCGGTCTTCTGCGCAATCCCCTTGGGTTGCTTTACAAACTGTTTACCTGCCTTTTTGCCCGCACGCTTGGCCTTGGTCGTGGCGGCGTACTCAGCAGGGGATAGGGCTTTGATCGCGGCTTCGGGCAGATACCGCTCCCCCGTCTTGGAAGACGGTTTGCCAGACTTGGTGCGCCACTTCTGTGCCGTCCAGTCCTTGAGCGATTTCTGCGGGTCTTTCACTTGTAGCCCCCACCCTTGGCTTTGTACTGCTTGGCCAACAATTGCGCTTTTCTTGCGCTCCATTGACCTGCCCCAGTACCCTGCACCGCCCGAGACTTGATGGACTCAAACAGCGACTTGCGCATCCCGGGCTTAGTGTAAACACCGGCCTCATTGACTTTGGACTTTACCTTTCCGCCCTCGGCGTACTCAGTAAAGTCTGTGTTGTCACGACGCGCCTTTTTAACCCCGCCCGGCATTTTGCTGGGCAGGATGGCCCCCATGCCACGGCTGGGTCTCATCTCAGCACTTCCCGCCGTAATTCATCTTCTTGGTCATGCCGCCATTTTTCATGCCCAAAGGCTTGGAACCCGACATGACAACTTGCTTGCCCTTGGTTTTACCCTTGGTGGCCAGACCGTCACGGCTAGGAGCCGCAGTCTTAACAGCGCCCATTTTGGCAGTGGTCATGCCGCCGCCAGCCATTTTCTTCATCGATTTCATACCAGACTCCTTGTCCGCTTTTACAAACTCTTTTCCCACAGACTGTGGGACGCCTGCTTTCTTGGCAAACGCTGGGTTGTTGGCCACCGCCGCCATGAAATTATGTTGTTTTTTGCTAACTGATGGCACTTCGTTGTTCCTTCATGAAGTCATCAATTTTCTTTTCCAACCGGTCGATCCGATCCAAAACCCGATTGATGTCGCTGTGAACCTCCATTTTGGTCACATACTCCTTGGCGATCTCCTCCCGAGTGCGATTCAGAAGAATCTGCACCCTGAGCAGTTCGGCTGACTTCTCTCTTAGACTCCATCCTAGAAGCCCAAGAAATGTAGTCAGCAAGGCGTTCCATACCATCAGTTCCATTTCTAAACCATTCGACCTTTGGTTTTGCCTCGTTCAGCACATCCATCAGCGGCTTTGACATAACCACCATCAGCGCAGTTCCACGCACGCAGGCTCTTGTTGATCCTGCTGTCCGGGTCCCGTGCTGTCTCGGCTGATGTCAGTTTGGCTTTCATGCCCTTCATTCGGGCACAGAAAGAGTCGCGCCGTGAACCGCCCTCGGGCTGAGGTCTTTTCAACCCCGGCTTGCCCGGGTTGGCCGCGTTGTAGGAGGCTCGCCCCTTGGCGTTCAATCCGCCGCTGGGATTCTTGCCTTCCTTGCGTTGCCATGCGGGGGTCTTAGCCATAGAACACCGTGACAGAGGCGACGTTGGACACGGTGACATAAACGTCAGTCGTAAACCGCACGCCTTCGGCGGGCAACAACGCGTTAAACATCTCAGCCACCGCAGGGGTGTTGAGCGTGATGAGCGCCGTACCGCCCGAGCCGCCATCTCTGAGCACCACCGAACCGGCTGTGCCAGTCGTAGTGATCAAAACGCCTTTGACCCGGGTGGGTTGGTTCACCATCGTGCCGTTGGCGGTGGCCGTGGCACTTTTGACGTCTGTTTGCATCATGATGCGATGCTCCTATTAGGCGATGGTGACGCCGCGAGAACCGATGATGGCCCAACCAGCCGAAGTGTAAACCAGCATGACGCTATCGCCTGCGGCGGTAAACGTGATGGTTGCAAAACCAAGAGGTGTCGTTGGAGTCAGGATTGCCGAGCCGCCGTCCACAGCGTGGCTGATGATCTTGATCTCGCCTACAGTGCCATTAGCCAAAGTCAAGGCTTGCGAAGCACCTGTGGTAGTCAGAGAAGTGAAAGCGTTGGTAATGTCAACCGCGCCAGCGCCAGAGAGGGACTGAGTGCCCAAAACGACATCAGTGCCAAACGATGCGTCAATAGTTACGGCACCAGTAGTAGCGTTGACGGTTATGTCTTGGAAGCCGTTTTGCGACCGAACCGGCCCGGTAAAAGTCGTATTTGCCATTTTTTCCTCACATGCGAGAAACGTTTGGGTGCTCTGTCTGCATGTCGTCAGCCGGGACTGTCAGAACACCGGGAACCCCGGAATGGGTATCAATATACCCCAAAAGAAAGGGGGGCACAAGGCCCCCCAATCCTATCAGGTCGAACCTGAAGAACCCCAGATACCGAGGGGATCAGACCAGCCGAACGAATAACGCTCGCGAGCCTTGTAGCGGACGTTGCCAGTGTCGAAATCACCGTCCATCGAGTTAGCCAGAGGCATACGCTCGAAGTGCTTCAGACCGTTGGGAACGTCAGTGGTCAGGAACCAAGCGTTGGTGTCGGTCAAGAAGTGGTTGACGGTGAAGCCTTCAGGGATGGCACCCATCTGCTTCAGGGCGTTGATGTCGTTGTCGGCGGTAGCCACACGCAGTTCGGTGTCAAGCAGACGCTTGGCCACGAACATCAGGCTGGGCGGAATGACCAGTTTGCGGGGCTTGGCGGCGATCAACAGACCACGTTCATCGGTCCACGCGGCGATTTGAATCACAGCGTTTTCCAGAGCGGTTTCGTTCAGATCAACACCGGTGGTGGGGCTGTTGTAGTTCACACCGCCAGAGACCAGCGGGTGGCCCACACGGGTACCACCAGAGTTGTTACCAAACAGCGACACGCCGTCACCACCAGCATAAGCGCCATTGAAGCCGTTGTTCAGAACAGCGGCGGCTTTCACCTGCTTGGTGTAAGCCATAGCGCGGGCCAAAGCCTTGGTATAACGAGCAGACAGGCTGTCGTACAAGTTGTCTTCGATCGCCTCTTCGGTGATCGAGAAACCCAAGGCGATGGTCTCGTGGGTGTAACGGGCGGTGAACGCTTCTTGCGCGTTGTCGTAAGCGATGGCGGAGCCTTCGTTCTTGACAGGCGCGGCAGAGAAGCCAGCCAGTTTGGTTTCTTCTTCAAAACTACGCTCCGAAGCCTCGGTCTCGTAGATTTCCTTGTGCTCTTCGCCGTAACGTGCGTACTCGGTACCAAACAAAGCGTTCAGACCGGGGAGCAGTTCCTTGAGCAGTTGTGCGCGACTAATTGCCATGGTTTACTCCTTAGATACCAGTGGTGTTGTTGTAAGTATGGGTGTTGATCTTGACGATAAACTCCACATACGCGTCCGCACCAGTGGCGGTCTCAGGCACCACATCCACGATGCGAATGGGCAACGTGTTGGTAATTGCGGTGGTTGTCGAAATCGCTTGTTGCGAATCGCCAGAAGATGTCACGCCAGCGTTCAAAATCACTGAACTATTTTGACCGACAGCGGTGCGACCCATGCTGGCAACCACAGTGGTACCAGATACCGACACGACCTTGAACAGGGCGGTGGGATCATCAACCACGTAGGCAACGGCGTTGGACGAGTTGGCCGGGGCATACTGCGCTTGCACAGTCTGACCAGACGAGTTGGTGTACTGAACGCCAACGCACACGCCCAGCGCTTGCGGAGCGGCAGAACCGCTTGCAACCACTTGGCAGACGCCAGCAGAAGTCAGTTCAACGAGATCGCCATCAAACATCGCGGCATTTGTCAGGCCAGCGGTAGAGGCGATAGGAACGAGTCGGGTAGACCCGGCGTAGGGATTACCACCGATACGGTTGATCGGCTGGAAACCATACGGCTTATCGACGGTGGGATATGCCATGGATTACTCCTTGTTACTTTGAACCTGAACCAAAACCCGTTCCACCGCGAGTCGTCGAAGATTTCTTCTCAGAAAACAACGGCATGACCGGATTATTGTTTCGCAGAAAGTGGTTGTCCACTGAATCCATCTGGCCCTGCGCTTGATTGTTGTAGTACTCCTGACGAGCGCGGAATTTTTCGACGGGCATCTTGCAAAGCATGAGTCCCCCGATTTCAACGTTGCCTGTCTTTTCGTTCCCCAACAGCATCAGTTCCGGATGGTCTTCTGCTTTCACCGGCACCCAACCTTCGCGCAGTTTTTGTGACACGTTGGTCGGATTCGACTGCCCCAGAATGTGTGTGGCTACCCAGTGGTAGACCCATCCCGGCTCAGGCGTCGGATCAGGCAGATTGCTCGGCGGCACATAGACTGCACGAGCGGATTTTTCGCGTGACTTCAGATCACGAGGGTTACGGTCTTGGGTTTCAACCATTTTGGTTCTCCAGTTTTAAAACTTCACGGGCATATGCTTGGGGATCAAGTTTGAATTTCTTCACTAACGCGGCTTGCGAAGGAGTCAATTCAATCTTTTTCTTACCAGTCGAACGACTGGCAGGAGCCACAACAGATGCTGGTTTTTTAGCCGGAGTCCCTTGAGACCGTGGCTTTTCGTCCTCCTCACCGAAAACTTCGGGGAACTTGGACTTCACGCGAGCGTCAATCTGCTCGAAATATTCGTCAGAGCGGGGATCAATCCCGTTGGCAACTAGTTTTTGGTGCAGTCCTAGTGCAAAACTGGTAACTTCCTCGAACCCCGATGCTCCGAACCACTGGTTTTTTGCCTGCCAGCGCAGTGTTTTTTCGTCCGGTCGCACCTGTTGGGGTTGCGGTTGGTATGTTTGTACCTCTTCTTCACGCTCTTGTAAAGAGGGGCGGGCAACATTTTTTGCGTTTTTCACTTCCCATGTGGCTTCGGCCAACGCTTCTTGGGCGGCAATGATAGCGTCAGTGTCGTACGCTTCTTGCGCAGTCTTCAAGGCTTGTCGGGCTTCTTTAAGTTTGGCCTCTGCCGCTTGTTGCGCCAAGTTGCTGACTTGCTCAGACCCAGATTGAACGTGCTGTTTAAGCCTTTTGTTCTCTTCTATCATGGCCATGGCCAGACGCTCCAACTCGGCTTTTTCCCGAGCAAGGGCTTCTTTGGCACGGCGCTCGTCATGACGAGCGTGGGTGAGTTCTTTCAGGCGTTTTTTGACGCCTTCTGTATATGTATCCAGTTCTTCGTCAGTGGGATCATTGACCTCGCGCTCCAAAGGCTTGCGGCCTCGATCACGCTCAGGGGTATCGTCAACGATGTCAATCTCGACTTCGTCGTCTTGAACCTTGATCTCGATGTCTTGATCTTGGTTCTTATTTTCTGCCCCGTCTATTTCGTCGGGAAACTTAAAGTCTGCCATGGTTGCTCCTTTCAAACGCGTGTGATGCCACGCGGGTCTTGCACGACTGCATCCACCTGATCGTCATTGATCAGACGGAACTCCTTGCCAAAAATCTTGAAGCGGGTACCAGAGTACGTTCGCACCAAGACAAAGTCGCCCTCTTCGCACCAAGCGCCCGTGGGGAACTTGGCCTTATCTTTGTAGGCATCGGGGCCAACTTTCAGAACGAACAGCACGGTGGTCGCGTGTTCTTCCTGTTTCATGAAGGACGTGGGCTTGACCAAGTCCAAGTCGGTGCCATCGAGTTTCTCGGAAACATCGGGGACAACGCAGAGCAGTTTCCAACCAGTTGGGTCGGGCAGACTCGTCGCCTTCTCTTCAGGCGTTGCGTTCTGTTCCGGCTCTTCTTTGGGCTGGATCGTGGGTGGCAGGCTGATGCCCGGGGGCAGAATGATTTCACTCATCTGATTTCTCTACTTTCTCGGCAAGGTCGATTAAATGACGCTCTGCGATGGCTAGACCTTGAATGACACCACAGAGTTTTTGGTATTCGTCAAAAGAGCGACACGCTCCACCCGCCAGATCATCGGCGTAGTTGTTCATGTCGGTGCGTATTTTTTCGCGCAATACGCGTGCGAAGTCTTGGATCATTTAGTTGGTTTCTCCTTTGGTTGTTTCATGGCCATTTTCTGGGCATGTTCTTGCGCTTTTTGCCGCATTTTGACTGCGTGCTCCTGCATAGACATGGCCAACTTGGCGCGTTGCGCGGCCATATCTTGTTGTTGCCGCATGGCGTTGGCTTGCAAGTCCTGTTTCTGACGTGCGGCGTTGGCTTGCAGTTCTTGTTGCATCTTCATTGCGGCCATCTGGGGGTCTTCGCCCTGTTTTGCCGCCAGTTCTTGGGCTTTCAACTGCAACTCTTGCTGTTTGATCGCCAAGTCGCCCTGCACTTTCTGTGCTTTGATCTGCAAGTCCTGCATCTGCATCTGAACAACGGGGTCTTGGGCCTGTTGAGCGGCTTGTTGCTGTGCGGCCACGGCTTGATTCTGCTGAAGAACCTGCTGTGCGGCCTGCGCCATCATGCTGGAGAGTTGCAACTCAATCTGCGGCGGCAGTTTCTCGTCCTCTGGGGGCAGAGGCATGCCCATCTGATCCTCAATCTGGCGACGATACTGGAAGCCCACGTGCTCTGCGATGTGTGCCGCCATAGCCGCCATGATTTTCTGCGCCTGCGGATTCTGCCCAATCAGTTGTGCAACTGTGGGGTCCTGCATGGCAGACATGTGTACCTTAATATGGGCGGCGTGGTCTTGGTAGAAGAACGCTTTGACTGGTTCGCCCTTAAAGACGCACGAGTTCTCGGACACCGGATCGCGTGGTTTCTGATCTTCAGGCAAAGGCACCAACTCAGCGGCGTTCTTGATGCCCAAAACTTCAAGCATGCCCCTATGCAATTTGGGCAAGTCGTAAATCTGCGGTGCCATCTGAGCCATCTGAACAACGGCTTGGTACTGCACCACGCGCTGACTCATGGTGGCCGCATTGGGATCACTGACAGGAATGATCTCGACGTGGCTGTAGTCCGACTTCTTCGCCTTGCGGGGTGCATCGACCGGATCGTAGTCATAGTCATCGTCCGTGTAGTCACGGATCAGCCCCGCCAAGAGTTTGAGTTCTTGCTTGAACGAAAAGTGCAGACGGGCGGAGACAGCCGTCATCACTTTCAACTGCCGCTCCAACAGAGCCAGCGTGGTGCCCACCGGCGCTTGAGCCGACATATCAGAGACCTGCAAGTCAGCCGTTGCCGCAAAGCGACGGCCTTCCTCCACGATCTGATTCATCAACTGAGCCAGCACTTGGCTTGGCTCTTTGTAGGGCAGGGGCAGTATGTTGTCTCTCAGTGCCCCCGAGCCAATGTCTACGTCCCTGAACTCTCCCGGGGCAATCGGCGTGTCATCACCTTTAATGCGAAGGCCGCGCGTTTTAAGTCCTCCGGGGAGGTTAGATAGAGTTCCTGCGTCCACCAGTTGACGCATAATGCTGGTCGCGCTCTTGGCGTATCCACCAATGAGGTGGAAGAGTCCGAAGCCGTAGGCTCCAAAGCCGGGGATGTACTGGTAGTGGACGAAGTGCTGTCGCTTGAGGTGGAGTGTGTCGTCTTCTTTCCAATTCCGTCGGATTGCCAAGACATCGTTCGATCCTTTCAGTATCGTCATCACGTACGGCAACGTGATGCCAACCGGCTCCCCATCTTCCCCGGCTTCTGTATATTCGTCGCTTTTGATCACCAAGTCAACGTGGCTTTCATACAACGTGTAGCGGTCGTCATCGTTGGCGCTGAACCCGGTCTCCTTGTCCTTGGCCTGCTGGATGTCGGTCTTGGATTTGTCCGGCCCGGGCAACTCGATGTCGCGATAGAACCCCGCCTGCTGTAACTTGATAATCTCGCTTTTTGTCTTTCTCAAGACGTGAGTCACGCGGTAGCAGGTGTCCAAGTCTGTCGCACCGTAGGGCAGGATGATGTCCTCAGCCGGTATGAACATACTGACCTGACGTCCCAAGTTGGGATCGTAGTAGACCTTTTTGAACGCCGAGCCAGTGGCGGGGAGACTCCACAGCATGCGTTCATGCTCAGGGCGAAACTCGCGCATCACCTCTGTCAACTCGTAGTTCATGTCGTCTTGAACACGAGTGGCGGCTTCTTCTTTGTCTGGCGTCTGCTTGCCCAGAATTTTTGTTTTCACAGGCCCTTGAGCAGGGAATGTCTCGGTGATGGACTCGGACTGGAACTTGACAACAGCCTCCGTGATCATGGGGTGGAACACGCCACACGCCCCGTCCCAAGGCTCAGTGCGCTCTTCGTACTGCAAGCCCAGCAGTTTTAAGCCCGCCACGTAGGACTTCTCCCACTCACGGCGCGATCCCAGATCGGTCTCAATGTCAGAGGCCAACTCACTGGCAAGGGTGTTTAACTCACCCTCGTCCATGTCCTCGGCCAAGTTGCGATCAAACCCCTCTTCGTCCTCCCCCGGGGTGATGGTCAACTCCATGCCATCAATACCAATCGTCACCTGCTCCGGATCAACAATCTCGATCTCAATCGGTTCTTCGTCCTGTGCAAGTTCTTCGATGCCAGTGGGGGCTGAGTAGAGTCCCTTGTCGATGTTCGTGGCCATTTAAATCATCCTTGTGATTCGTGCGCCCTCTGGTTTAATCAGTTCGGGGATCGCAACAGTTTCATCTTCATGGTCATAGAGGTGCGGAAGCACCAGACGCATGCGCATTTTGTGCAACTTGGTTTTGCTCAGTACCTGCCGGTACCACCCTGTCTCCAAGTCGTATTGTCCATCTTCTGGCAAATTTGCCAAGTCGTATTGCTGGTCTTCAATCTGCTCTCGGGTAGCGTAGGTCACGCCCCAACGAACATCTTCGTGGCTTGCAAACTGAGGCTTGACACGCCACACCAACTGCCCGGCGGGCAGTTTAGAGAACGCATCGTAGAAGTGGTTGGCCAGTCGCGCCTCGGCCTCTTTGGCATCCCCACCCTCGATGGCGCAGGCATAGGTCTCATAGAAGTAGCGTTGCTTTGGATCGGTCGGTTCTGCCGTGTCTTCAATCGTGAGGTTCGGGTACAACGGATGCGGTTTTTCAATCTTTCGTGCCGCCGTTGGCACGCCCATCACCATATCAAACAGCGGCCCCACAGGCCCTGTCTGGCACTGAAACATCTGCTCCAGCGCGGCAGTTAGCGTCTCGGCGTTCCATGCTTTGACAGGATCGGGAATCGCAGTACCGGCCTCAACGGCGGGTAAATAGGGGGTGGCAAGCGCCGCCAGTGCGGCTGTGATGAATGTGCGTCGTTGCATTTACTTTCTCCTTTTTTTGTTAGTAGTACGCATGCGTTCTGCGTTTGAAGAACCTCGGCTCGTCAGGCTCATCTGAATCAAGCCTAATAAAACCGCCCTGCCGAAACCGCATCAGCGCCTGTGAGGTCGTATCCACGAAGTCATCGTTCTCGCCGTTGGGGAAAGACGCCACTTCCTCGATCACCTCCCGCGCCCAGCGGGTGTCTGGTGCCCAGACCATGCCAGAGGCAAAAAGGTCGGCCACCGCGTTCAATCTTACTATCTTGTCGTTGCCACGGCTAGGGTTGGTCTCCTGAACCGGGATGCCCATGTTGCGCAACTCCTGAATCAGCGGCGCTCCAGCCGCCTTCTTTTCAACGACGAACGCATCAGGTTGCCACTCCTTGTAGTGTTTCAGAGCCACGGACTTGAGTTCCGGAAACTGCATCCTGTCCTTGAACGCATCCAGCAATATCACCTGCGCCTGATCGCGCTCTTCCTCGTTGTAGAACACGCCCCACGTGGTGCAGGCCGAATAGTCGGCGCTGGTCTTGGCCTCGAACGCCGTATCCCAAGACTGGATGATGTACTCACAGCGGGGTGGCTCGTCAAGGGGCCATGTCCGCCAAGCGGAGCGAGAGATGATGGCGGCATTATTTGAGACGGGATTCTGCATGTACTGGGCGTTCCAGTACTGGGGGTCGATGGCGGCTTTCTTGGACTTCAGGGCTTCGAGCGGCCACTGTTCTGGCCAGAGGCTCTTCTCGTTCTCTTCGCCCTCGTTCAGGATGGCTGGGAGTTCCACCACCTCCCACGGGTCGGACTCCGGGTTCTTGGTCTGGTAATCTAACAGTCTTCCTGTTAGATCCAACTTCCCCCACCGGGTCATGATGATAATGATGGCGCCCCCCGGCATCAGACGTTGCAAGGGGCCGGTCTGGAACCAACTCCACGCCGTATCGAACGCCAAGCGTGAGTTGGCCTTTACATCTTGTTCAGAGTGGGGGTCGTCAATGACAAACAAGTCAGCACCACGGCCAGCCAGAGCACCGCCCACACCAGCCGCGTAATACTGGCCACCAGCACTGGTCGACCACTTGCCAGCCGCCTTTTGATCGTCGGCCACTTTTGTGTTTGGAAAGAGTGATACATATTCTTCATCGTCAAGCAAGTTCCTGACACGCCGACCAAAGTCCTCCGACAGACCTGCGGTGTGGGTGCCCATGATGATTTTCTTATTAGGGAAATTACCTAGGAAATAGGCGGGGAATAGGTAGGACGAGAATTCTGACTTGCCCATACGAGGGGCGATGTTGATGATCAGGCGTTTGAGTTCGCCGTTGATCACGCGTGTGAACAACTTGGCCAGTTTCCTGTGGTGCGGCCCCACCTTGAAGCCGGGGTAGACCGCCTTGGCAAACTCGATCATGTCGGTTCTGGCGGCGTTTTTCTTTTTATTTTCTTCTGCTTTTTCCAGCAACTCCAACGCCTCCACCTTCTCTGCGGAGGTCATCCGCGAGAGGTTTTGAAACAGGGCCTTGGCCTGTTCAGGCGTCAGCGGTGGGTTGGTTGTCATCTGGGGTGTGGTGTTTTATTTCGATGTCGGTTGGCTCTGCGTCCTCGATGTCCATGAACTTGGCCAACTTCTCTTTGAGTTTGCGGTCGATCTCGTCCTCGGTCAGATCGGTCTTCTTGACCTCAATCTTGTCCGTGAACAGCCCAACCTCCGTCACCTTGCCAAGCAAGGCCAGCGCTTTGAGCCGGATGTTTGCGTTTGTGTGCTCACACTCTTCCAAGAGTTTGGCCACCGTGTACCCACGCAACTGCTTGGCCTGCTGTACAAATTCCCAGTCGTATGCGGTCAGCATCCCCACCAGATGGCGCACAGCCGCTGGGGTCTCGATCTGGGCAAGGCGGTGGTGGGCATCCTCGTCTTGGGTGACGACGGCGTTGAAGGCTTGGCGTGCCGCCTTCTGTTCAATCTCGGATATTGCCGCCTCGGCGGTGGGGGAACCCAAAGACTCAAGGAAGTCGGCGGTGGAGACTTGTGCGTCAATGACTTGCGCCACACTGTGTTTTTCAACAGGTGTTGGCCCCTCGCCTGCTGGGGCGATCTCGGGGTCAAAATTTAACAAGTGATCAAGCATGTGCGGATTTGGGGTTGCACCCCTTGCTTACCGGATGGGCGTACTGTACACTCGAATTTGCAAGTAGGCAAGCAGTTGCCAATTTGCTTTCTCCTGTAGGGATGGAGGTACTCCCCCTCTTTAGCCCCCGGCAGAAATGCTGGGGGCTTTTTTCTTTGCTGGTGTGTCTAACGTTGGACATAGGTTCTCTGGAATTTTTATAGAAATTTTTGCGTGGGGTCAAAATTTTGGATAGGGGGTGGGTTTGTTGTATTAAGTATTACAAAAGTGCTGGGAGCGGGTGGGAAACAGTGTTCACGTCACGACGGGGTCTGCTTTGCCAAACAGGGTGGTGGGGGTGTAGTGGGGTTCGGCTAGGCAAACGGCAACGCTCACGCCTAGGGCTGAAACAGGGATTCGCATAATTGAGTTTGTCGGTGGGGCGGTTCTCACCGATATGTTCATCAATCAACAGGAGAAACTTCCATGAACACAAACGCTCTCATCAACAAAGCCGTGACCGACTACGCCGAGTTCCTTCGTGCTGGCGCATCGTATGGCGCATCCATGCAAGCCCTAGCGAAAGCACTCGGTGGGACACCCTGTCCCACGGCATTGGAACGCCTAGCGGCGGTTCACGCCGAGAAATACAAGTGCGACTACACATGGGATGGCAAGGGTCGCGCCGTGTTCTTCAATGGCGCCGAGTCAACCCGCGAGACGCGCAACGATGCCGCACGCAAGTCGTGGCAACGCAATGTGATGGTCTGGTTCACGCCCGAGAAACCCAAGGCCGAGCAAAGCCACGCCCGAGTGAGCAAAGCACATCGTGATTTGGCGATGGATTTTCTGTCGCACTTCGAGGGCAAAGACCTTGCCGCTCAAATCCGCAACGCCAAGGCACTGCTCAATGCCCTGTAATTTGGTGGGACACCATGTCCCACGCAGTTTTTCTCAAGCGGCACAGGCGTGGGGTCTGGCCGCTGTTTCATCCCATGTCTAACGAAAGGAAAACGACATGAACATTTCATCCCAATCCGTCACCGCAGGGTGGCAATCCGCCATTGATGGGCAAACCTTCGGGCCAACCTTTCACAGAACCCCAGACCTCTGGGCGTGGCAAATGCAGACCCTGCAACCGCAGACTCTGACCCGTGAGCAAGTTGCGTCTCTCGGCGCAGTCTTGGAATACGCAATCAACCACTCATGCAACGGCGAGAACCCGCCCATCTTCCAACTCGCCTGCGAGTTGTTCCACAACCTTAACCTCGGAGAATGAATCATGAAACACCGCAAGCAAAAGCACGCCAACATCCACCAAGGCAAACTCATCTTCAACCCCTTCCCCGAGGAGTTGCGTGTTCTTAGAGAACAGATACGAGCCGATGTGCGAGAGGCGAACCGCAAGAAGATCATCGCCCACAAGGCCCTTGAGGCCGAGGCATGGGAGGAAATTAAACGAACCTGTGTGGGACACAGTGTCCCACGGCACGGAAGGTAATCTTTACATGTTAAATTTACACTGGCAAAATCTTTACACGCGTTTTGAATTTTGTGGTCAGCGCAAACCCAGTGTTTATGCGGGTCTACACAATTTCTGGCAACACATCTATCTATATAAATCTATTTAATAGTAGTAACCTACTTTTATATGTCCATGTATTCTCGCCCTGCGTAAGACCTATTAAACAGTCTTACCGATATGTGTCTGTTTCCAACCGATAGATTTTTTGCCACACTCTCGGCAAACCCAGTATTCATGCGGGTTTCGTCAGACACATTTTCAAAAATCCGTGTTAAGATTTTGCCAGTGATTTTCCACTGTAATGCTAAGGAGTTACCATGAAAGCACAAATCCGCCCATCGTGGCTACGCATGAGTCTGCCCAAACTCGAACGCCACCTCCACGACACCCTCTATGACCGCACCATGGTTGACGAGGCGATTGAGCAGGTGCGCCGTGCCAAGGCACAGGCAAGAGCCGCAAAGATAAAAGGCACAGTCACGCATCAGATGTGGGACGAGGTCTTGAAACCCGCACGAACCGAACTCGGGGTTATCCGCACCCTCATATCCCAGAACAAGAAACTGGACACCCCACAGGCGGACATGAAAATCTCTGCCCTGAAACTCTACGCCGCCGTGGTGTTGGAGACAGTGGAGAAACTCAAGAAGGTGCAAAAAGGCGCAGACCTCACGCCTCAGAAGTTGGCCGCAGAACTACGCAAGGCAGGGAAACTGCACACCGATGGGGACGGCACACACTGGACGGACTACATCAAGCGCACCGACAGGCGCAGGGTCGAGTTGGCGTTTGACCAGTGCGAACAGCCCAAACGAGGGCGCATCAAGACACCCTTTGCCCGCATCGTGGACAGCGAGACACATTACAGGGACAAGCACGCCATGGGCATACGCATCACCCGAGAGATTCAAACCCTCGAACAGCAGGTGGACATGGAGACATACCCCGAGGACAGGCAGAAGATTGAGGAACAGATTGACGCCCTGTATCGGGCGCACTATGAACTCGAACGCCTGCCCCGAACCGCACCTATCCCCAGCACATGGCATGGGCTGTTGAAATGAATGAAAAGAATGTATTGGCATGGCTTCGCCGCTCACCATGCCGATGCTGGGCAGATAGAAAATCTATCTCGCCTAACCAAACCAACGAGCGGCACCTGAAACTAGGAGAAAGCAAATGAAAACATGGATTGTGCAAGACAACGCATCGGGTGAAGTCACCCGCATCAGCGCACCCGACCTGCTCAACGCATTGAGCGAGGTGCTCGGCAACCTGTGCATTGATGTGGACGAGGAAGAGGAGTTCAAACAGAACCACCCCGATATCTACGAAGAAATCTTTGGAGGAGAAAGCAAATGAGATTCGCATTCGTTCCGAAAGCCCAATACAAGATTGGGCAAGTCATCCGTGTGCATGGTAAGCGTGCGGAGGTAGTCAGTTACGCCCACACAGGGCGCAACATCGAGGTCGCCATGCTAGAGGGCAAGCCCCAGCGTGTGGTGTGCATCTGCACAGACAAACAACCCATCGAAGGAGTAACCAAATGAAGATTGAAAAGATCGGGGTCATACCCCTTGGCGTGGAAGGTAGTGATGAGTATCTGCTCATCAACACAGACGAGGCGTGCATACCCGCCGTGGTCAAGCGTGACTTGTTGGAACGCTACTACAAAGACACAACGCAAGAGGCAGGGGGGTATTACTGCCACCGAGTGACAGTGATGGAGCACCCCTATCAAGAGAACGAGTTCGTTGGCGTGGTTCACCACCGCTACGATGTTTAACCAAAAAGGAGAAAGCAAATGACGATACTGACGGGAAGCCAAATCGAGGGGGCACGCCTCCTCACCCTGCGCCAGATGTTGCGCCTTGAGATGCTAGGTATGAGCAAGAGCCGTGGGCCGACGGCTTACTCCACATTGAAGATGATGGGGTTCAAGGGTTCGAGAGAGAAAGTGTTAGCGCAGTTAGATGAAATCAGAAACCAACTCACAGGAGAAAGCAAATGAAACACGAATGGAACACAGGCCGTCCGTATGACGCACATGGGCAACGCATGGTTGCCAAGGTCGAGGATGAACACATCCTCTTTAGCGACAGGTCACGCCATGTCAACGGCATGGTGCCGCTGGGCCAGTATCTGCAAGGGCGCAGTCTGCGCCCCTTTGAGATTGAGAACTTGGTCATGCAGAACTATGACCTTGGCAACTACTCAGCGAGCGCGCTGACTTTGTATTTGGAGGAAGAAGATGTAGAGGAAGACCCCAGCGACTATGTCGGCATGGGCTGGGTTGACAGCAGAGGACGACCATAAACGAAAGGAGAAAGCAAATGACGATGACGAAAGAACAACTGCACAAGACGGCAGTGGAATACATGCCCCGCCTCGGCGGGTTCGCAACCAAACTGGCAGACGCATATCTGCACGCAGATGGTGACAACCAACGCCGAATCGAACACGCATTCATGCACCTGTTCGAGAGGGCATACATCCAGTGGCACAAGGAGGAGAAGCAATGAACGACTTTGATTTGGATACCAAACAGGGGATGGTCAACGCCATCCTATGGACGAAGCAACTCATCAACAGCGTTAATGACGGAGGCAAGTGGCTCATCCCACGCTCAGGCACCATCGTCACATTCGACAAGAAGAAGCAAATAGCCGTGGTCGATGCGCCGTTCATGCGTGACCCATCCGTGACCCGTGTCTTGAAAGCCATGGGATGGAAGGTTGTGATGAAGTGAGA
>Ga0255143_1000327_pt1 | contig 16401 bp, 34 predicted proteins | sample Atl_Cont_RepC_0h_FD_183625 | JGI IMG/M metagenome (GOLD analysis project Ga0255143, IMG submission 183625) | Freshwater microbial communities from Altamaha River, Georgia, United States - Atl_Cont_RepC_0h | ecosystem: Environmental > Aquatic > Freshwater > River | place: USA: Georgia | collected...
GCTACTCAGGATGGGGAGGCCTCTGCCTTATCACCATCCGTACTATCTCATAAGGAGAGCAATGACTATAGACCAATGGGCTACCACTATCTCAGGCTTCCTTGCCGTTCTAATCGCCGTAGGTGCGGGGTTTAGATGGCTAATAAAGCACTATCTGAGCGAGCTTAAACCTAATGGGGGCGGCAGTATGAATGACCGCCTAACTAAATTGGAGACTAAGGTAGAGATTATCTACGACATACTCAAGGATAAGTAATGAAAACTAAACGAGAGAAGTTCGTTGAAGTAGCACTCGCTGAGGTAGGAACCAAAGAAGGTCCTAAGAATAATGAGACTAAGTATGGCGCTTTTACCAAGCATAACTTTCAGCCTTGGTGTGGTTCTTTTGTTATGTGGTGTGCTGCTCAAGTAAAAGCAAAGCTACCTAACGTAGTCTGGACACCTGGTGGAGTTGAATCATTTAAAGGAATAGGACAATGGTCTAATGCAGAATCTGCTACTCCCAAGCCTGGCGATATTGTTTTCTTTGATTTCCCTGGCGGGGATAAAGTGGATCACGTCGGTATTGTTATCAAGGATAACTTAGATGGAACGGTAACTACCGTTGAAGGCAACACAGTTGCAGATGGAAAACAAGGTTCTCAATCTAATGGCGGAGAAGTCTGCTTGAAGATTAGAGCGTACAAACAGAAGAATAGAAAAAGACTACCGGTATATATCAGTGGATTTGGCCATCCACGATGGGGGAAAATGTGAAGATTAACAAGAAAGTATTTGAAGTATGGGCAAAGTGGTTCGTAGGTAACCTACTTACAGCAGTAGTAGTTATCGGTAAGTCACCACTTGACTTCTCAACAGCAGATTGGAAGAGCGCAGCTAACGCAGTATGGCTTGCATTGGTACCAGTAATCATTGCTTGGGCTAACCCTAAGAATGATTTAACTATGACTATCAAAAAGTAATAAGGTCTGACTGCGAGGCTACAGCCCCACCCGAAAGGGTGGGGTTCTTTTTTTATGCCCTTATTCTGGTTTATCCACAGGGCAAGGAAGAGTTACTTTGTTTCCGCAGTTAATACACTCACCTTCCAGGAACCACCAGGACACAAAGTAATCTTCAAAGCTGATAATGGTTTCAAAAACAGTACAACCGCAGGTGCATACGTGAACCGGACCCAAGCTTCTTAGATCCGTGGCAAATTTTTCTGGTAGCATTTGAACCAGAACTTCCCTGTTTTTCCGCAGGGTTGGTAGACGGAGCCGCACAGTATGCCTCGCTTAAACGGGCCGCGAGGCCCGTATTGTTAATTCGCTTCGCTCATATTTTACTCAACCCATCAAAAACGTGTCGAACGACACGCCGATAACGCGCCGGCGTGATACGATTACCTAATGGCACGCATCTACTCGGTGAAGATATTTGGACAGAAGTATCGCATTGACTATAACCATAATGAAGAAGATAGTTATGGCATTACTGATCCTGCCACTAATAGAATTTCCATCCGTCACCGGTTACCAGAAGACAAGCTCGTTCGTGTATTGATGCACGAGGTAGCACACGCAGTTATCTTTGAATCTTTATTATGCGATAGAAAGAGATTTGATATTGAAGAGGTCTGCGACCTGGTTGGTTATCACATAGTGGATATGCTGAAAGATAACCCAGCTTTAGTTGAATGGTTATTTGACTACAAACAAGAACTTGACAAACCAGCAGAGCAGTAGTCTAAAGTATTCTCCCCACGAAGAAAGGTAATGTAATGAATAAAACATTACAGATTGAAAAAGAAGATTTATTAAAAAAAATTATTGACAGGGCATTGGAAGAGCGTGTAAGTTACGAATTGTACGGAATAGACAAAGAAAATGCTTTTCTATCAGGAATTAATGAAGGCATTTTTAGAGTAGTAGATGCAATAAAGGGGATGGAACTATGAAAGATTTTCTCGTCAAGATATTGCACGATAAAGATAATTCCAGAGCAAGATCTAATCAGGTCCAAATTGGACCATCAGAGTTAGGTGGTTGCCGCCGCAAAGTTTATTTCCGTTTGAATAATCAGCACGAAACTAACGATAATGAGATGAAGCTAGCTGCCATTATGGGTACAGCTATTCACGCATCTATTGAGAAAGCTTTAGAGTTTGCCGATCCTACCGGCGAGAAATATGTAGTAGAACAAGAAGTTGAATATGGCGATATGAAAGCCCATATTGATCTATGGATTCCTGAAACTGGTGATGTTGTTGACTGGAAAACGGTTAAGAAATCAAACCTTAGCTATTTTCCTAGCACCCAACAGCGTTGGCAGGTTCAGGTTTATGGTTACTTGTTAGACAAAAGCGGGAAGGGGAAGCCCGTTAATGTCAATCTTGTAGCTATACCTCGTGATGGTGATGAGCGAGATATTAAAGTCCACTCAGAACCTTACGATCCAGCCATTGCAGAGGAAGCTTTGAATTGGCTGGCAGCAATAAAAGAAACTACAGAAGCCCCGGCTCCCGAACGCGATGAATCTTATTGTAAGTTTTATTGCAAGTATTACGATGCCAGTGGGGAAATTGGTTGCGTAGGACTCAAAAAAAAAGATGGGAACCCAACTGATGTAGTTATTGCGGATCCAGATGCAGATAAGGCGGCCTTGCTTTATCTGCAACTGGGTCAGCAGATTAAGGAACTTGAAAACCAACAAGATGGTTTGAAGGAATCACTTGCTGGTTTGATAGGAGTGACCCAATCAGGTCTAGCAATTAACTGGACCACAGTAGCAGGGCGTAAGTCTGTAGATACTGATGCTCTATCTAAGCAGGGTATTGAAATACCTTACAAAGAAGGCAAAGAATCTCAGCGTTTAACAATCAAACAAACTGGAGGAAAGTAAATGGCTGCGAGCCAAGATACAGCGTTACAGATTAATTACAAATTACCAGATGGAACATTGGTTAATGTCTATGCAAAGGATCAAGCGCATCTTGAAACTTTACTAACATCTATTTCTGATCTTGCAACATTGATTACAGCTACTGCTGTTCAATTAGGTGCAAACAATTCTCCTGCTGGCAACATTGCAAATATGAAAGTTCAGCTAGGCGCTGAAGAAGTATCTGCAGATAGGCAGTGTAAGCACGGAGCAATGGTCTACAAGACTGGCGTTAACGCTTCCGGTAAAGCCTGGAAGGGTTGGATGTGCAACGCACCAAGAGGTGCGTCTGATAAGTGCGAACCTATCTGGGTTAAGTAACTTATGAGGGGGCCTTGGGAATTCGAGAACCCCCGTTGTGCTGAAGTAGGTGTTGAATTATTCTTTCCAGAAAAGAATGAAGACACTATAGAGATGAAGATGGCTAAACAATTGTGTCTATCCTGCACCCATAAAAACGAATGTCTTGAATGGGCTATTACCAACGAGATGCACGGCATTTGGGGTGGCAAGTCTGCGGTAGAACGCAAAAGAATTAGATCTATGAGAAGGAAAAAGAGTGCTTAGTTTAACCAGGGCTTGGAGTGGCGCAACCGTCAAAGCTGCTCCTCTTCCTGATGTTTGGAAAACACTTAGAGAAAAGCAAATTAGATTTAGACGCGGACAATTAACTATGGTTGCTGCCGCTCCTAACGCGGGTAAGTCTATGTTTGCTCTGGTCTATGCCATTAAAGCAGAAGTACCAACCTTATTCTTCTCAGCCGATACAGATGTTACAACGGTTATGATCCGTGCAGCATCTCATATCTCAGGTCACGCACAGATTACAGTTGAGTCTAATATCAATACGCTCAATACTTACTATGACGAATACTTCGAGAAGATGAAGCATATTCAGTGGGTATTTGATTCGTCACCATCACTTGACGATATTGAGTTAGAAGTCAAGGCATATCAAGAACTCTATGGTTTGCCACCACAGCTAATAGTTGTAGATAACTTAATGAATGTTGCTGCTGAAACAGACAACGAATGGGCCGGGCTTCGTGCAATTATGATGGAGTTGCACGACTTGGCTCGTAACACAGAAGCTTGTGTAATGGTATTGCACCACGTATCAGAAGCTTCAGAGTATGGCGATGGCACAGCGCCACCAGCTCGTAGAGCAATTCAAGGAAAGGTAAGTCAATTACCGGCACTTATTTTGACTCTTGGTTATGATCCATTGGGTAAACAATTAAAGGTTGCTGCAGTTAAAAACCGATTTGGTCCTAACTCTGCAGATGGAAAAGATTGGGTGCCACTAGATGCCAAGTATGTTGCTTGTCAGATAGATGATGTAAACTTAACTCACTACGTTCAGAAAACAAGTTGGGATCAAGGAAGGCTATATCAGTGAACACAAACCTAGTAATTTTGCCTACTAGAAGTAGACCAGATAATGCAGAGCGTTGCATCAACGCTTTAAAAGAACATAGCGTAATGTCAGATTTTGTTATTGCTATTGATGATGACCAATCAGATTTATACCCACGCTTAGATGGCGTTACCTATGAGGTGAACCCGAGACTTCGTATGAATGGCACACTGAACCTAGTTGCTAATAAGTATGCAGATAAGTATGAAACTATCTTCTTTCTAGGTGATGATCACTTAGTTCAGACACCTAATTGGGATGAGTATTTAACTAAGGCTATTAGACATAAAGGTTATGGTCTTGCCTATGGCAATGACCTATTACAGAAGCATCAGTTAGCTACAGCAGTAATGATGTCTACTAACATCATCAAGGCAGTAGGTTATATGGCACCACCTAAATTGGTGCATCTATATATGGATAACTACTGGATGATTCTTGGTCAACGTCTTGGTACCTTATGGTATTTCGATAACGTAATCATTGAACACCTACATCCTGTAGCCGGTAAGGTTGAATGGGATGAGCAGTATCGTGAAGCAAACTCTAACGAGGTAGCTAATGCAGATCGTATGGAGTTGCATCGCTATATGGAAGAGGACTTTGCAGGAGAACTAGAGAAGATTACAACAGCACTCGGACTATGAAACAAGTAATCTCTTATTCACTTTACGGCAAAGATATGCGCTTCTTAGTTGGCGCTATCAAAAACGCAGAGTTGGCACAGAGATTCTTTCCTGGTTTTACTTGTCGTTACTACTATGGCAAGAGCGTACCTAAGTGGGTGCTATCTACCTTGTTGGTATTTCCACACGTAGAGTTAATCAAAGTAGATGATGATGAGAATAGCATCTCTAGGACGTGGCGCTTTATGGCTATGGCTGATGAAGATATAGATGTGGTGCTATCTAGGGATGTGGATGCAAGGCTATCTATTCGTGAAGCTGAGGCACATCAAGAGTTTATGGATAGTGAATTTAATTTTCATATAATTAGAGATCATCCAACAGGTCACGGGTATCTAATTAGTGCCGGTATGTTTGCTATGAAAACCAAGAAGTATCGGGAACTGATGCGTAATATGCTAACGCAACACGAGTTTCGTGATGAGTATATGGCAGACCAGAACTTTATGACCTTTGCAATATATCCACACGTTGCTGCTGATTGTTTAATTCACGATCAGTATTACAACTATATGCCTACTCCACCTAGCGAGAAGCGATACATAAAGCGCAAACCTTTATCTACCTTATCGCACATAGGATGTGCAGTGGATGAGAATGATGTCTATATCTACCAAGCTGATAGAGATATGGCAATACAAGAGACAGGACACGTAACGTATATGTATGACTGGGGGAATAATGGACGTATTAATCACGGGCAGTGAAGGATTTGTTGGTAAATACTTTAGAGATAACTTTGATGGTCATAATGTAACCGGTATTGATATTAAGACAGGTACAGATTGCAGAGACTTCTTTAAGAAAGAAGATAAGCAATATGATCTTGTTATCCACTTAGCTGCTATCGTAGGTGGTAGAGAATCTATTGAGGGTAGACCTATGGCAGTCGCCGATAATCTATCTATCGATTCAGAGTTCTTTCAGTGGTGCTTAAAGACTAACCCAAAGAAGATTGTTTACTTCTCATCTAGTGCCGCGTATCCGACTTGGTTACAGGAACCTTTACTTAAAGGTAGAAATCTTAAAGAAAGCGATATAAGCTGGAATGGCGGACTTTATACGCCTGATATGACCTATGGTTGGAGCAAGTTAACAGGGGAGTTTTTGTCCCAATTTGTCCCAAATGTCCATATTTTTAGACCATTTTCTGGCTATGGATGGGACCAGGATTTGACTTATCCGTTCCCAATGTATGTCGAACGTGCGCTTGCAGAACAAAATCCATTTGAAGTATGGGGAACCGGAGAACAGACCAGAGACTTTATCCATATGAAAGATGTAGTCAATGCAGTTATGACTGCTGTTTACGAAGGCGTGACTGGTCCTATCAATTTAGGAACTGGTCGTGCTACTTCATTTATTGAATTAGCTCAGATGTGTATGAAAGAAGTTGGATACGAAGGTGAGATCGTAACTAGACCTGATAAGCCGGTTGGTTGTATGCACCGAGTGTCGGATAACTCTAAGCTCTTAGAATTTTATACACCTAAGATAACATTAGAAGAGGGAATAGCAGAGGCGGTTGATTTACTAGGATGAAGCACGAAACGGAATTGAATTATGTCAAGAATAAAATTAAAAAGTTGGAAGAAGATTTTGCTGGTTTTGCTTCTTTACTTATTGAGTCCGGCATTGTACAGGTGGAAGAACAAGCTGGTGAGTTACGTTACAAGGTTAACAAAGTGAAGTTAGATGAGCAGTCCGAAGTACAATAAGACTAAGGGTGCTACCTTTGAACTAGATATCATTAAGTGGTTTAGGAAGTTAGGCTTTAACGCAGAGCGTCTGCGCCTTGCAGGTAAAGATGATGAAGGTGATGTCGTAGTTATCGTTGCCGGTGAAACCTATCTATTTGAATGTAAAAACACAGCCAAGTTAGAACTTGATAATTTCTGGAAACAAATAGAAGTTGAAGCAGCTAATTATGCTAAGGCTAGGAATACCAAGACACCTTTCCACTACGTCTTATGGAAGCGTAAGCGTAAGGGGATCAATCAAACGTGGGTAATCTGCTCACTTGAACAATGGTTGGAGGAAAAGAAGTAATGGACAAAAGTGAAGAAGAGTTAGCTAAAGAACTTATTGCTCTTATGCAAACTAAGGAGCAGTTAAAGTTTTTGACTGGAATGATTGAGCAAAAAGCTTTGTCGTCTAGTTTTGTAATGGATCTAATTAACAACCTGCTAGATAGAATAGAGAGAAAACGATAATGCCAATTCCAAATGGTGAAATAACAACATCACAGATCTGGACACAACCTACTGAACCAGTAGAAGAACCTAAGCAGGAAGAACAAAAGGAAGAGAAGCCTGAATGATTTGTAAAATGTGTAGCGGAGCTGGTAACGCTAACGCTATCGGTGATACCGGTAGTGCTGGCGTATTGCATCAACAATGCGAGGGGGATTGCACGTGTCAGCACAAGGTTGGCAAAGGCCACGTTCAGCGCATACAGGACAAGGCAAAACCGATACAAACGCAATCTCCATAATTGCAATTGTTAAATATTTTGGTGGTCAAACCAAAGAAGGTAAAGCAGCGCCAGTAAAGTGTTCGCTGCATAATGACAGCAGGGCTAGCGCAGTAATGAATAGTTATGACAACCTTTTCTACTGCCACACCTGCGGCTTTGGCGGTAATGCAGTTACTTATGTAATGCACAAGGAGAATTTGGAGTTTAAAGATGCACTCAAAAGAGCACTCGAAATTGTTGCTGGAAGCGGCGAACCGCTACGCGGATCAGATAGACGAGCGAACGCTAGAGTACCTAAACGGACGTGGAATATCTGAAGAGGTCGCAGCGTTATATCAGTTAGGAACTATTACTGATCCATTACCTGGACACGAAGGTCACGTAGGTTGGCTTTCAATTCCATATATTACAGCTCTTGGTCTTTGTGTAGGTTTTAAGTTTCGTAGATTAGATGATGGAAAGCCCAAGTATGGATCACCTTTGGGTCAGGTAAGCCATCTCTATAACGTATCAGATATAACCAAAAAGTCTGGACGTATAGTCGTATGTGAAGGTGAACTAGATACCATAGTGGTATCAGGAATTCTTGGACTACCGGCAGTTGGTTGTCCTGGTGTAGCTGCCTGGAAACCACACTATGCAAGGTTATTTAATGGCTACGATACAGTCTATGTAGCCGGAGATCACGATGTTAAAGAAGACGGATCTAATCCTGGCGCTGAATTTAGTCGGCGTGTTGCAAGCGAGGTGATGAACGCAACTATCGTAAACTTACCTGCAGGTTTAGACATTTCGGACTATTACCTACAAAACGGATATGACGAAACACGCAGGTTATTAGGAGTAGCAAGTGAGTGAGCAGTTTGAGTCCAATGTAAATGTAGTTTATGACTATGCCAGAATTGTATTGCTGAGTAAGCACAAGGACTATGGCCCACTTAATATAGCCAACGCACCAGGCGGTGCGCTCAATGGTTTACGTGTACGCATACACGATAAGACTGCACGCATTAATCACCTGATTGATAACGCTAAATATAAAAACCCTGAGCACGAAAGTTTACGTGACTCTTTTCTAGATCTTATGAACTATGCAGCTATCGCTCTGCTAGTTATTGACGGACATTGGCCGACACAAGATAGCGGTCCTGATTGTGAGTGAGATCCACCCATCTATTTACGACATAGTTCCTAGCGTAGTAAAGGTAGTAGCACGCAGGTTCAAAGGGTTTGTTGAAGAGTCTGATCTTAGACAAGAGTGTTATCTATTTGCCGCTAGCAAATACAACCAGCATAAAGAATTACTTGATGAACCTAACACAGAGAAGCGTCAACAGAATGAGCGCAAGATTGGCTGGCAGATCAAGCGCGTAGCTGAACGCTACGCTCGTAAAGAAAAAGCAGTTAAGTCTGGATACCAGATCAATGACGAAGCTTATTATGAAACTACTACTATCGCCCAACTTCTTCCGTTTGTTATCTCCTCCATAATTACAGGCAAACCACTTGAACAGGGCCAGCAATTAGTAGATGATGGACAGCCTAAAAAGCAGTCAGCACCGGCAGAGTCTGGAAACTTTCTTGCTATCTTAATTGATATTAAGAAAGCTTATCTTCTACTTGGATCTGAAGATAAAGATCTTTTATTTAAGCGCTATATGCAAGATCACACACTTCAGCAAATTGCTCAGTATCTTGAGTGCGCTATCTCTACTGCAGATCGCAGACTTGAGAAAGCGCTATCTAATCTTCAACAGAACTTGGGTGGGGAGAACCCTTTCTCATAATGGTTCTCAATGAATTTGAATTATATTCATACCTAAAAGAATTTCATTATCCGGATTTACAAAAGGCAGAAAATAAATTTGCCACCTTTGATTGTTTATCTAAGAAGCAAAAGCTTTACATAGAATTAAAGTCACGCAACACCCACTATGACGATTTAATTATTGAGAAGATGAAGTATGACGCTATCCTTCAAGCTGCTGAATTCTTAGGATATAAACCACGCTATATCAACTGCACCCCTATTGGTATCTGGTCTTTTGATCTGCTAAAGATCAAGGATATTGAATGGCAGGATAAGTGGTTGCCTATGAATACAGAGTTTGCTTCTCGTGGTAACAAAACTAAAGTGGTTGGATATTTGCATATCAATGATGGAGAGAAGCTTTGATTTATCAATATAAATGCAACCAATGCAATACTGAACTAGAAGTAGAGCGTGGCATTACGGAACCTGCTCTCGCCCCAACCTGCATAGATTGTCACGGAACTATGTCCCGGATTTGGACAGCTCCAGCAATTGAATTTCGTGGTAAGGGTTGGTATAGCACAGACAAATAAGAAAACCCCCGCCGAAAGGTAATAACTGCGGGGGTCTTCCTGCTTGGAAGGGGTAAGTTAGGGAGTAATAAAACTAACTACCGGTTCTTACTCTACCTTATTAGTACCAGTTATGTCTATTATGCCAGCTAAGAGCTTTGCACGCACTGCCACTATGTCGTTCAGCAATGTATCGCAAACCTCTAAGTATTTGAATTGCAGGATCTCTACTTCTTTCTCCAAGCAACTGAGCAATTCCGAAAGCTGTTGATGTTGGGTTGTCCGCGAGCTGGTCAAACCGGCTCTCACGGGTCCAAAGGGTGATAAGGCATCTTTGCTCTCGTTTGGAGTATCCGTAACCAACCTGAGCGTACCTCGTTGCGAGTTCTTTATTTCGTTTCTTTTCATTCATTGTCGCTTTCGTCTTGTGAATTAATTGAGGTATTTCTTCTATTCTTATTTGCGTGGTCGGCGGAAGAATTAGACTTACCAGGAACGCTAACACCAGCAAGGTTATGCCACCTCTTGCCCTCCTGCTCATCTGCTTCTTTTTCTTTTGCCAGAAGTTCAAGATATTCTCCTTTATGGTTCTGAGCAAGTTTTGCCAACGCACGATCTCTTGCTCTCCGGTAATTACGCTGACGCACTGCTATATTTTCAGCAGTCGCTAGCCTCCTCTTAATCAGTTCTTCTGCGTTCAAGCTCGCCCTCGTCCCTGTGCAATAGCAGCGAAAATAATAGAAGTAATATCTACACTCTCCCCCACCGGTGCCGCATCTTCGTCATCAGCAAACCAGTTAGTTACCACCACTCGTTTGTTTAATGGATTACGAGATAGCCAAGCAATAACTTCGTTGGCGCTCTCTGATCCAAACTCGCTCTTATCGTTCTCGCCCAACACCTCATACATAACTATTCGGTTACTAGGCTTTGGTATCCAGCTCACAATGCTTCCCATTAATATTCCTCGCAGTCTTTCTCTATCTCTTTACATACGCGACACCTTGACGCGTAGCACTCCTCTTTATGGTCAGGGCAGTCTATCCACTCTACCGGTTGCTGGCAGTGTTTAAGTAAGCCCTCTTCAGTAATTACAAAGTTACGATACATTACCAGCTCTCACCCTCACTCTCGTCTTTGTGAGCGTAATAGATATGCGCCCAAAAGCTACCTTTATACCAGCGATCACACTCTAGGCATAAAATCATAACGCACCGGCTAATAGAAAATTATGGCGTTCGCAATTCTCGCTCGCATCTGCCACATACATACACTCTACGCAAGCCAAAGCGTTACATTTATTGCACCACTCCAGGCTCGCCTTACTATCGCAACTTATGCAATTCATTTGCTCTCACCCTCCTCCTCTGGTAAATAAAAGATTTCCTGCCAGCTTTGCTTCTCCTTGTTGCCTACCAGCAATTTCAAAGCTAGCTCATAAGAACATTCTGCTTTCAATTTAATTACTTGCCCTCCTCTACTTCAAAAGTAAATAAATCTTCATCACAACTCGGGCATTGGGCGTAATAACCCTTAGTAATCTCCTGAAAAGAGATTTCTTTACCGCATTTTTTATGGGTCAATTTATTCACTTGCTCTCCTCCCCCATATAATCTTTATAGATGTCGGTATCCACCACTCCGTCAAATAAATCTCGTAAGTATTCCAGCGCATAAACCACGCCCCTTTCAAATGCTAACTTCTGCTGATCTGTGTATGCGGTCATTTAGTTACCTCATAGATTTCAGTATTAACTTTTGAAGCCGCCGAATTATCCAGCTCTGAAAACTTCTCAAAAGCTTCCTCATTATTTTCAGCTTCTACATAATAAGTTGATACTTCTGTAATTCTGTAAGTTTTCATTAGCCCCTCTCTATCCTCCACATTAAAAGCAAGTCTGAAATTAAATTTAAGCACTCGCCATCTGTTGCGTCTTCTCCGTCAAGGTCGCGGATACTTCCAATTAAATCCAGCACCGCGCCCTCCTCCCCGTCTTGACTATCAAGCCAGGTGTTAAATGCCTGGTGGTTTTTGATAATCTCCTGGATTTCTGTTCGTGTTAAATACTTTCCTTTTGTTTGGCAACACATAATTAAATTCTCCCCTCTGTTAGTAGCCCGTCTAAAAAATCGTAAGTCATTTGAAGCCCATTTCTGACTTCATCATTTGAAGCATTTTCAGGCAGATAAGACTTAGCCACATTTATAGCGGTCATCATCTTAAAATAAACATCAGCTTCTGTGTATCCCATAGTCATTAGTCAATATCCTCCTTAGCCTTATCAAATAATTCCCAGAAATCTAAATCGTCCGTCCAGTCTGGAATATCTATTGAGATACCTTTAGAGTTATAGAAATAGGTATCGCTATCATTGTAGTTATGCACAATTGTCCAAGTGTAATTTTTCTTTTTATATTCAAGTTCTAAAGTGTAAGAAACGCTATCTCTTACCTCTTGCCAACCCTTTAATTTAATTTTCTTTTTACTCATTTATTTACCTTTCAATAATTAAGCGAGATGCGCTCTCGCCCTCCTCCTATGAGAATAATACACCACACTCCCCCATCAGCGTTAAGGGATACCGGTGAGCAAGTAATGACCTGCTCTCGTCCCCCAAAACGCCCGGCGCTCTCCCCCTCTTTAGATCTCGGGAATTTGTAAAGCTTTGCCGACCAAACCGCGACCCTGAAAGGGTCGGCAGGGAAAGCAAAACCCCGACCACGCCAACTTTTAAGGGTCGGCAGGGTCGGGGTTTCGGGGTCGGTTAGTTTGGGAAGCGTAATTCAAGACACCATTTCGGCAGGGCTTCTATATCCGTTCCCCTGCAAACTTCAGGGGTGGTCAGATAGTCGGCCAGCGCCCAAAGGGCGAGCCATAATAAGAAAATGAGCCACGCTCGGACACGCTTTCCGCGTTTGGTCAGCGCCATTACTTCACCCCCTTTGAGCCTTGTTAGTGGAACTTAACCGCCCTCAGAGCCGAAACCCTGAGAGCGATTAGGCGCTACTAAGCCGATTTAGCCTTTACCTGCGACAGATAAATTCCGTGCTTTGCATAGGCCTTGATTAGGCGCTCGGTCTTTGTGGCGGTTAATTCGGCATTAACCCACTCCTGACCGAATTCATCTATCAAGATGACGCGGTGCTTGACTTTCCGCATTACTCACCACTTCCGAAAATTGAAGCAGTAACGCGTGGGTGCAATTCAGAGCGTAACTGCTTAAAACCCTCAACAGGCCAACCACTAGAGAAAACTCTACGAAGTAAGCGAGCCAACGAATATTCAGGGTTTTCAGAAATCGCACGATCTAAAAGGCGGTGCGCTAAAGCGCCCTCACCATTTTCGTATGCGTATGCAGAAGCAAGTGAAGCAAGTGGAGCAACGAAATCAACAGGTGCAGACTTCATTAAATCGCAGTAAGCACTTTTAGCCATTTCTGCGTCATCATCAAACAAACCGAGCGCATAGTCACGCACTTGAATATCTTGAAGTGAAGCAATAACCAAAGCTTTTAATTCTTTGGAGATGGTTTGACCTGCTTCTAATTGTGCTTTCCACTCACAGAGAGCGTTTGCGCCCTCACGCTGACGAATAACACTTCCGAAAGGTGGCACTAATTTATCGTGCAAAGACTTAACTAATTGCACGAATTCAATTTCGGTTGATAATTCATTACTTTCAAGTGAAGCAACTAATTCGGCGCTATCGTTGAAAGGTAAAACTTTGCCTTGTGCAACTTGTTCGGCAGTAATTCTCGCGCTTCCAAAGTCAGGCATTTCGTTCCCGTTAATTGGACAGCAACTTTCATCTGAACAGATAAGAGAGCGCCAGCGATTAGCACGAACTAACAAAACTTCACGCACTTCAATATCAAGAGCGCGAACTGCGTCAGCAACTTCAAACAAAACACTTTCCGCGTTTGTGTTATCTGCATTTACATAAGCAACGATTAGACCGCTTTCCGCGTTATCGCGCTTCAAGTGGCTAGCAAGTAATTCAGAAGCGCCAGCAATAAGAGCGCCCTCTGGCATATCTACGCGCATAGCCATAGCGAGCGCGTCATCTTTAACCGAAATCAGCACCAGCGAATTCTCTGGGTGATAACCAACAAGGAACGGAACTGCCGAAAGTAGGTCGGCAGGTGTCTTTACAGAAGACATTTTTTAACCTTTCATAATTGGGGGCAGGGTTGCCCCACGCTCAAAGTATAGACGGACTTCTCCCCTATATGGCAGAAGCGAGCCACGCTCGCGCCCCCTCTCTCGCTCGCTTCCCCTATTGGTTGAGCGTCTAGGCGTGGGGTTTGGGGCAGGTTTTCGGGTGGCTTCGGGGGTGGCTTGAAAGTTCGGGTGGGGGTCAGGGTGGGAAGTCCGGGTCGGTTGGGTCGGGTCGTAAGTGTTGCGTAATTCCGTAAAGCTTTAGATCGTGGGAACTAATTACCTGGCACTCTGGTATTTCAAAAGTTAAAGAAAATCAGGGAAATTTTAGGGGTCATTATTTTCAGGTTTTTAATTATTTTCAGGGTTTTAATTTAGGGTGAAAGTGTTGCGTAATTCGGGGGTCGGGGGTTGCCGAAAGGTTAGGCAAGCCTTGTCTGATTACTTAAACCTAAATTCGGACATAACAGACAAAATAAGACAGAAAAGACAAAAAAGACGAACCCCGCATTTGTTAAATTTCGGGCAGGCGGTCCCTACACTCCCCAAAAAAATATTTTTGCTAAACCCCAGTGACCGATCTAATTATTATTGAAATATGTCTCTGACCTGCGGTTTTATCGTGTGTTACTAAGATCACATTTTAAAAACGAGAAATGGCCTATTTTTTCTGCCTTAGTATATATAGAGGGGTATTACGGGGATAGGGATAGTAATACCCCGACAACGGCCTCTGGCGAGGCCACCTAGGCCGAGCTAAATCTTACCCCTCGCACCGGCCTTAAGCCGGCTCGGGTGCTTTTACTGGTTCGTTTGGTTTCAAGCGGGTGTAGTCTATCTATAGCCCATCAATAGATCATTCCTTCCCCATTAAAAGAATTAATCCACGCCGAAGGAATATATGTCAGAAAATCCAGCCGACCTAGCCAAGAAGGTAATACTTCAATGTATGGCAGAAGGTATGACTGTCGAGAAAGCTTGCGCCCAGGCGGGCAAGTCAGTTAAGACATACGACTATTACCGCCGCTCAGATAAACGTTTTGCAGAGCTAGCAGATAGAACGCGCCTAGGCGCTAAGAATAAAACCTTTGCATCGGCAGATGTCCACGACATTAGCTTCGCTGAATTCCGCGAGCGCTTCCTGCACCAAAAGACTTTTGCCCACCAGCAGAACCTGGTGGATGTAATCGAAGGACGGGACCCAGGGTGGCTCCATCCATCTATGAAGTATGAAAGAGGCACGGCCAATAACCGCATCCTCTTAAACATCCCACCCAACCACGCAAAGTCAATTACCATCACTGTTGACTATGTGACTTACCGCATAGTCCAGAATCCTAACTTTCGAGTGCTGATAGTCTCTCAAACCCAGCAACTAGCAGCTGACTTTCTATACGCTATTAAACAACGCCTTACCGCTCCTATGTATGAGGATCTGCACCAGGCATATGCAGCCGGTGTCGGCTTCAACAGCAAGTCAGCGACTTGGACCGCGACACGTGTGGTGTTCGGAAACGAACTCCGCGAATCATCTGAAAAAGATCCAAACATAGAAGCAGTCGGTATCGGCGGTCAAATCTATGGTAAGCGTGCAGATATGATTATCGTAGATGACGCGGTTACTTTAAAGAACGCAAATGAATTTGAGAAACAAATACGCTGGCTCACGCAAGACGTTAGAAGCCGCTTAAACCCAACAGGTAAACTCATTGTTATTGGTACACGAGTAGCTAGCGTGGACCTTTACAAAGAATTACGGAATCCTGATAGATACCCGGGCGGCTCTGTGCCTTGGACCTATCTAGCAATGCCTGCATTATTGCAAGCAGATGAAGATCCTGAAAAGTGGGAAACCCTTTGGCCAGCTTCTGACCAACCTTTTGATGGTCAAAGCGAAAACGAAAAAGATGATTACGGCCTCTATCCAAGATGGAATGGCAAGCATCTATTTAATGAACGCCAAGCTATGGACGGCGTTACTTGGGCGCTAGTTTACCAACAGCAAGATGTATCTGAAGATGCAGTGTTTGACCCGGTATGTGTCAGGGGTTCCATTGACGGAATGAGAAAGTCAGGACCCATTAATGCAGACGCACCAGGACATCCCAAGGATCTTCATAATTATACTATTGTCTGCGGCCTTGACCCTGCAATCGTTGGAGATACTGCCGCCGTTTGTTATGCTATTGATCGCAATAGCCATAAGCGCTATATACTCGATGCGATTAAAATTACGCGTCCATCTCCACAAGCTATTAGAGATCTTATTTTTAATTGGACTTCGATTTACAAACCGGCTGAGTGGATTGTTGAAAAGAACGCTTTCCAAGCGTTTCTAACTCAAGACGAAGGTATTCGTCAGCATCTTAATACACGCGGCGTTTATTTACGTGAACACCATACTGGCGCTAATAAATGG
>Ga0255143_1000356_pt1 | contig 15491 bp, 31 predicted proteins | sample Atl_Cont_RepC_0h_FD_183625 | JGI IMG/M metagenome (GOLD analysis project Ga0255143, IMG submission 183625) | Freshwater microbial communities from Altamaha River, Georgia, United States - Atl_Cont_RepC_0h | ecosystem: Environmental > Aquatic > Freshwater > River | place: USA: Georgia | collected...
AAATTATTAGATGGCACAGAAGTTCCTGAACTTGAAGACCCAAAAACGCTGACTATCAAAACAAAATGTCCAGAAAAGTGGTTATTGATTGACTTAGAGACCGGAGAGCGTTATACTGGATATGCAACAGAAGGTTCGCAAGATTGGAAAAAAATTAAAACATGCCCGACATTGACATAGATTTCGTTGATAGAGATCAAGCATTATCTTTGTTTGATCACGTATGTGCCAGTAGAAACGAATCAGGTAAACTGATAAAACATAACACTGGTGTATACTTTCACGAAGTTCCAGTTAATGCAATTTCGGGTCTGTGTGCCATTCCTTATGATCAAGCAGAAGACGAAGGCAACTTTAAAATAGACTTTTTAAATGTTAGTATTTACAAAGGTGTTCGCGACGAAGAACATCTTAATCAATTAATGAACACGGAGCCACTATGGGATCTTCTAGAACAAGACGATTTCGTCAACTTACTCTTTCACGTAAACGGGCATGGTTCTATATTACGACAAATGAAGCCGAAAAGCGTGGAACAACTGGCGGCCATACTAGCAATGATACGCCCAGCGAAACGTTATCTGATTGGCAAAGACTGGACTACGGTGATGACGGAAGTATGGACGAAACCGGAGAATGACGAATACTATTTTAAGAAAAGCCATGCTACAGCATATGCGATGGCTATCGTTGTCCAGATGAATTTAATCTGTGAAAATATAAGTTACGGATTTAGTTAAGTAGCTTTTCTTACTAAAGTTATTGATTTTCTTTTAATTCTTTTTACAATGATATCGTTTAGGCTAGTGCATGGGCCTAAAAGAACTTTTACATCTTTAGTAGAAAAATTACGTATAGCATAACGAAAATCTGCTATTTCTCTAAGTAAGAAAATATTAATAGGTATTTGGCGATTGCTTTCCCACCACCAAGCTTCGCCTAGTTCTAAAAAGCGAGCTTTTTCGATGTCTGTGCGAATGGCAGCATAATCGTATATGCTAGTAACCTGCGCATCCTGGTTAATTATTATGCCCACGTATTCTTGATTTACGTGGTTTATTACGCTGATAAACGGAAAGTTTTCCTGCAAGTTTTCAGTTATTCTCATTCTTATAAATAGTCATTATGCAAGCAATTTCAGTTTATTTATATCCAAACAAGGTCGACGTCTTTACTAATGCCTTGGCCGCTTGGCAAACAGAGAGGTATCGCAGAGTGTATAACCGTAATCTAAAAATATATCGTAGTGTTGATAATCGCATCGACATCCAAGTTCGCAATTCTGATCAGAAATCCGCAGACACTAGCGGATCAACTTTGGTATTTAATCTCATCAATAGAGATACCAGAGATTTAGTGGTTTCTAAGGACTGCGAAGTTGTAAGTTACAGCACCGGAAAGTGGTATGTAACTTTATCAGAAACTGAATTGCATGATATCAATAACGGATTCTATAACTATTCATTAACTCAAGAATCAAGAAACACCATTGACTCTACTAACGGTAGCCATAGTGTTTCTGCTAGAACACCGATGTATATCGATGGACAATATGAAGTTATAGGAACTTTAGAAATTGTAGGAGATGCCTACGGTGATGTTTCTAGATCTTTAGAGATAACAGAATTCCATTATATAAATCCGGCAACTACCGGGTATCAAGATCCGTCATACTATATCAGTAGTATTATAGATACCAACAGAGGTTTAGCATCTGCTCAATCATTACATACATTCCAGTTTTATCACGATACTAGTTTTACTGGAAAGATCACAATAGAAGGTAGCCTAGACAAAACTTCTAATCCTAAAAATTGGGTGATTATTCCAAACAGTGCAGTAAGTGGTGGCTCTAATCAGTTTATTACATCTGGATCAACTACAACCTACAGAAACGTTGTTGGAAAATACAACTGGTTCAGGATCAAAGTAGGTGCAACATTTAATGGTTCTGCAAAATTTACCATTGCACAGACATTCGATGGTCCTTATACTATCAGTGTATATGATGGTGGTGCTAGTTACAATGTTGGCGATGTTTTAATCATTACCGGAGATAAATTGGGCGGTTACTCTGGTGTGAATGATTTAACAATTACTGTAGCATCAGTAAATTATAATGGTGCTATTATGTCAGTTACTCATTCTGGAACATCGGCGCCAAACGATAGAAGTTATGTATTAGGTGCGACTGGAATTCCGGCTACAGGAACCGTTGACAAGGTGTTATACAGATAGTATAATTTGTTTATGACTTTGGTCGTAGACAAATTCCGTTCACTCATTCCTCCTAGAGCGAAACACAGCCCCTCGGGCTGGACTAGCTTTAATGCACCCTGTTGCGGTCATCGAGGACATAGTCCAGATACTCGTAAACGGGGAGGTATTAGGTTTGACGGTGACGGTGTAGTCTATAACTGTTTTAACTGTAAATTTTCCACAGGCTGGCAACCCGGATCTCCGTTTGGTGAAAAGATGAAAACACTAGCACGTTGGATGGGTGCTAGTGAAGACATAATCAAAGAATTGGTGTTTGAAGCTCTTAAGACTGAGAGCGACGAATACAAACCAGAACACAGCGAACCTAAACTAGAATTTACCGATAAAGAATTACCCGAAGGTGCAATGCCTTTGGCAGAATGGGGTAATTTAATAGACGGAGAGATCGAAGAACAAATCGGTGAAGATTACTCTAACGTATTAAAATACTTAATAAGTAGAGGATATGAGAACCCATTTGAATACGATTTTTATTGGAGTCCTACTCCTGGATATATCGATCGTGTTATCATTCCTTTTAGATGGGAAGGAAGAATCGTAGGTAATACTGCTCGCAAAGTCAAAGACGGAAAACCCAAATATCTATCAGATCAACATCCGCATTTTGTTTTCAACTTTGATCAACAAAAAGAAAATCAGAAGTATATATTTGTATGCGAAGGTCCGTTTGATGCATTATCGATCAACGGAGTTGCGTTGCTTACTAACGAAATCGCAGAACAACAGAGCAGAATAATCAATAGCCTAGGTGCCGAAGTGATCGTTATACCAGATCAAGATCGAGCAGGTTTGGTATTATTCGATCGTGCAGCAGAACTCAATTGGAGTATAGCTATGCCTAATTGGGACACAGACGTTAAAGATGTCGCAGATGCAGTCCAACGTTATGGAAAATTATTTGTTATTGTTGATGCTATAAAGACAGCTCAAAAAGGGCCTATTAAAATAAACATAGCTAAAAAACAACAAGAACAAAAACTAGAAAGGTTAGAATATGATAAAGAAGATAATTGATTTTATATTTCTTCCAATCAAGAAATATAAAGAAAAGAAAGATTTTGAAAGGAAGGTCGCTGAAATGAAAAAACGTGACCCGTTTATCTACAAATGATACAGTGGGGAGTTAATGCACTCAATCACGGATCTAGTTTAGCTGTATTCAGCGGCGGTGAACTAGTTTCTAATACGTTTGATCGTTCAGATGAATTAAATCATCAAACTATTTGGAAGGCCTTTAATTATGGAGGTCCTAGTGAAATATATTGGTATGAACGACCTTGGGTGAAAAAGTCTCGTCAACTGTATGCCGGTCAGTGGAATAGAGTATTTGATTTTTCAGATATACCTAGTAGATATCTTAAAAAGATTAAAGTAGGTTACGCCAAAGTTTTTTATACCCCACATCATGCTAGCCATGCCGCTGCTGGATATTATACCAGTCCATTTAATCATTGTGCGATTGTAGTTCTTGATGCTATTGGCGAGTGGGAGTGTGCTAGTATTTGGGAAGGTAAGCACGGAGAAATACGCAAGGTATGGCATAGAAATTATCCAAACAGCTTGGGTTTATTCTATTCTGCATTTACAGATCTATTAGGATTGAAACCTATACAAGAAGAATTTGTATTACAACAGATGTCTGATAAAGGCGATCCTAACAAATATTATTTTGATGTAAAAGAATATATGGGAACTTTAGTAAAAGCCCATAAAAACATGCACAAAGGAATATTAGACTGGCCATACGAAATAACAGAAGAAAACAAATACGACATTGCTGCTGCTGTTCAAGAAGTGTTTACAGAGCAAGTCGATATGATCATGAAAACAGCTAAAGACCTAACAGGAGCAGACTGTTTGGTGTATATGGGCGGATGTGCAATGAACAGCAAAGCTAACCAATCGGTTGTAGAACCTAATTTTAATTACATATGGAGTTTGCCGCAGCCTGGCGATCCTAGTAGTTCGATCGGTGCTGTGTTATATCATACTAAACGAAGGGCATGGAAATCAAATCTTGGGGTTGTGAAACATATTAAGATTAATGTATAATAAATTATGATTAAAGATTACGGTTACGAATTACAAAAGTTATACCTAGAGCTAATGTTAGCTGACGCAGAAATATTTGTTCGCTGTCAGGGTATTTTTGATCATACACTATTTGATAGGAAACTGCAAGACGCAGCTGAATTTATCAACGTGTATACCAAAGAATATTCTGTGCTGCCTGACTACGAAATGGTTAATGCCAGTTGCAGAACAGATCTCAAAAGACCAGAAGATGTCAAAGAAGGTCATAATGATTGGCTCATGGACGAGTTTGAAAACTTTACTCGTCACAAGGCACTTGAACGTGCGATCATCAATTCTGCAGATTTACTTGAAAAGAAAGATTATGGTCAAGTAGAATCTTTGATCAAAGAAGCAGTTGCTATCAGTTTACAGAAAGATCTAGGCACTGACTACTTTGAAGATCCGAGAGCACGTCTACTACGCATCAAGGACAAGAATGGTCAAATTAGCACAGGCTGGCCAAGTTTAGATCGTAGACTGTTTGGTGGTATGAACAGAGGCGAACTGAATATCTTTGCAGGTGGCTCTGGTGCAGGTAAATCTTTGTTCTTGGCAAACTTAGGTGTAAATTGGTGTTTGCAGGGTCTTAATGTTCTTTATCTAACATTAGAACTTTCAGAGGATCTAGTGGCCATGCGTATTGATGCAATGACCACAGGAATTTCAACTAAAGAAATTTTTAAAGATTTAGAAAATGTTGAAATGAAAGTGCGTGTTATTGGAAAGAAAGCGGGTAAACTACAAATCAAATATATGCCCAGCGGCAAGACTGCCAACGATCTCAAAGCATATATGAAAGAATTTGAAATCAAAACAGGCAGCAAAATCGATGTATTGTTAGTTGATTATTTGGACTTGTTGATGCCGGCGGGTCGTAAAATTTCAGCAGAAAACTTGTTTATCAAAGACAAGTATGTATCAGAAGAATTGCGTAACCTAGCAATGGAAAAACAATGTATTCTTGTAACAGCGGCACAGTTGAATCGTGGTGCTGTTGAAGAAGTAGAATTTGATCACAGCCATATTTCGGGTGGCTTATCTAAGATACAGACAGCAGATAACGTGTTTGGTATCTTTACTAGCCGTGCTATGCGTGAGCGTGGTCGTTATCAGATACAGTTGATGAAGACACGTTCATCCAGCGGTGTAGGACAAAAAGTAGATCTAGAATTTAATCTCGAAACATTGAAAATCACAGACTTGCCTGAAGATGAACAGGAAAGTCATAATGGTGCTAATAGAGGCAGTTCTAGCATCATTGAACAGATCAAACGTAAGACAGAAGTGCAAAGGGAAGAACCCACAGACGGCGCCCCCGTTCCAAAAGTTAGGGCTCATGTAGAAAGCACCAAATTACGTGAGATCCTTAACAATATGGGCGGGGACGATGAAGACGCACCGTTTTGAACTAGGTCGATTTTTTCCGCCTGAATCAGATGGATCGGGCAATATCTATATCGATTGGCCTTCTATACATCATCAAGCAGGCAAAGATTGCATACAATGGTTGAAATCTCAGGATCCTGCCAATTGTCAAATGGTAATTGAGCGTAGGCCCGATGATTCATATACCTATCTTATAGCTGAAATTTACTCAGATAGGCTAGCTACAGCATACAGCCTAATGTGGGCTAAATAATGAATGCGTCTCAGAGAACTTAACGAACGATCAAATATTGTAACGGTAAATCGTCGCCTTAACCCTAAGATATGGGAAGGTGGAACTCTCAAACCTGAGGTTAAATCTAAACTTGTAGAAATAGCTCGTGCATTCGAAGAATTCGTGGGCATAGAGCTAGAAGTAGAAGATTATACTATCACAGGTTCTAATGCTAATTATACATGGACAGATTACAGTGATTTGGACCTACATCTTATCATTCCCGGTTCGCCCTCGGCGGAACAGCGTGAGCTTTTCAATGCTAAAAAAGCTCTTTGGTCGGAACAACACGACATTACTATAAAAGGCCTGCCAGTTGAATGTTATGTTCAAGGCGCAGACGAGCCTCATCATTCAACTGGTGTTTACAGTCTGACTAAAACAGCTTGGTTAGTAGAACCTAAAAAGGTCAAACCCGACGTAGACGATGCCAGCATTGAAGCTAAAAAAGATGCTATATTGGCACAGATAGAACACGCTTTACTCAGCAAAGACATAGAAAAGTTACGCACAGTCAAAGACAAGATCACACAGATGCGCAAAGCAGGACTGGCTCGTGCCGGAGAGTGGTCAGTGGAAAACCTAGTGTTTAAGATCTTGCGCAATCTAGGTCTAATAGATCAAATCACAGAAAAAATAAGAGAGCTGGAAGATTCCGAGCTCTCTTTAGAACAACAGACTAACTTATTAGATTAGTCTTTGCGACCGCCAAATAACTGTAGCAGACTTAGGAACAAGTTGATAAAGTCGAGATACAGAGTCAGCGCACCCCAAATCTCCATCTTACCGTCGTTTTCATAAGTGACCATTTCACGGATCTTTTGTGTGTCGTAGGCAGTTAGGCCTGTAAAGATTAGAACAGCGATCGCGGAGATCACCATCTGCATCACAGTTGAGCCAATAAAGATATTAACAAGACTGGCGATAATGATAGCGATCAAACCAATGAACAAGAACTGTCCAATACTGGTTAAATCTCGTTTGGTAAAGTAACCATAAAAGCTCATCACGGCAAACAAGATAGCACCGCTCATAAACGCCGATACGATCGATCCCATGTTATACACAGCAAAGATAGTGGCAAAGCTGAGACCCATCAGAGCAGCGAATCCATGTAGGAAAAACTGTAGTGCGGGTTTACTCATGTTCTCCATGGCAAAGCCTGCGATTAGGATAGCCACTAATGGTGCAAATATGACCACCCATTTCATAGCACCTGTGAAAAAGAATGCCAGCAGAGCAGCATTGGTGCCAACAACAAAACTGACGATCATCGAAGTTAACACAGCCAAAGCCATGTGACCGTAGACACGGCCCATAGCCGAATTAATCGCTCCTGCGGAACGAATAGTGCCTGCGCTCATCGTAGTGTCAAACATATTTGGACTCCTTAAAGTTGTAAAGTATGTATATTATACTGTATAATATTTAATATGTCAATCCAAGAATCAGCCAAAAATCAGGTTTTTTCCGAGGGATAATAAATACGCATATATAGGGGCACGAAATGCTACACGTAATCAAAGATCTACAAGACAATCTATTAAAATTAATCAAAGACGACCCTGTGCGTCCAGAAATTCCTGCAGAAGCTAGGGTCAATCAAAACAGCCGTATCTTTGTGCTCAAAGACGACCAAGATCAACCCATGGCAGTGACCTGCGTGAAGTTTCTAGAGCGTATTCCTGAATCAGTGGATCAATTGGCAGACACCGTGGTCAACACCAATACCGCAGTGTTCTACTCAATTTGGTCATATGCTGCGGGTGCTGGCCGTAGTCTGATCGAGCAGGCACAGGCTGAAATCAAGAAAGAGCAGCCCCAAGTGGAAACCTTTGTTACGCTGAGTCCCAAGACTGAAATGGCTCGTCGCTTCCATCATAAGAACGGCGCTGTCACTTATCGTGAAAACGCCGATTCAATAAACTATCTCTACGAGACTAAGGTTAATCGCGATTCTGAGCCACAGAGGGCTCATAATTAATCACTTCACCAATCCAAGGCTCTTTGGTCTTGGCAGTGAGTTTATCTGCCAGCTGTTGAGCCTTTTCTTCAGCGATAAAACGCTGAGATTCTGTGAGACGATCACCAGTTAGATCCTGGATCTTTTGACGCTGTCCTGTGAGTAGGTTGCGAGCTGTGGGTAGTAGATATTCTGCCATTTTAGTTCTCCACAGTTATTTATCTTGAAATAACCTAGCTAGAGGCACTGCGCTGGCTGTGGAAATTAGGCTCATGAACACTACCGCAGCAAACATGTTGCCCGATATGATCGAAGCTTTGAGCAACACAGTGGCTAGAAAGATTTCCATGAGACCTTTGTTCTGTAAAATAGCAGTTTTGAACAGAACTGTGCGCAGCCCTTCTTCACGATAGGCCAACCAAACACCCACGAACTTGGTGATTACTGCGATCGCATACATGATCAGTGCACCGCCGATGATCACTGCGAATTCTGTGTTCCACTGCACTTTGAGTCCTGTCCAGATAAAGAACACTGGCATGAGCCAATACATCTGATGCTCAGCCATGCCCCCTAGCCATTGAGTGGTAGCTCTGGGTATGATCATGCCCGCAAAGAACGCACCTAGAACATAGTGTAGACCCGCCCAGTGGCTGAACGCTGCCCATGCCAAAACCAGAGCCACTGTGAGTGTGGGCCAAGATTTGGAACCTAGAGCTGTCATGATCCTAGGCCATACGTGATATAACACAAATGTGGCGATCAAGAATAGGCTGCTCATCATCACGGTTTCGCCCAGAGCTACAATAGCTGCCACTGTGATCCATAAGATTAGATCGTCAAATGTGACCAGGGCCAAAAGCCTACGATAAAGATCTGTGCCGTAGATGCCCAAGCTCTTAGAAGCTACCACCAACATGGGCATGGCAGTGATACAGGTGGCCACACCCATGGCCCAGATATATTTCCAAATTGAGCCATCGGGGCTGTGCCACTGAGGATGATCTAAGAACAGCCAAAAAGCCCCCGCAGCTAAAAAGATAGGCACTAGAATCACTTGAAATGCCTTGACCCATAGTGCAGAACCTTCGCGATCTAGAACTTCACGAGGTTTCAGTTCAAGTCCTGCTATGAACGCAAAGATCACTATGGCCAAAGTCTGTATGGTGTCTAGGCTGCTTCTGACACCCTGGGTAAACACTGAGGCAAACAGCTCGGGATAAAATGCGCCAATAGCTGAAGGCCCTAGTAAAATGCCCGTGGCGATCTGGAACATGGGCAAGGGCACCCACGACTCCAATCTTAACAGACTCCAAACTATCCACGGCACCAAAACCATAGCCGCGACTATGAGCAAAACTGTAATCATCGTATTATTTTCCTAGGTAAATCCAACACTCGTAGTAGGGATCATAGCGCCATCCCTCAGGCGGTAATAAAGGATCGTAGAGTTCAGGATTTGAAGCAGGTGTCTTTATCTGACGATCGGGATACCAACGATTGCGATATGCTTCTGCAATGCCCTCACGAATTTGGGGATCTGTATATGTGTCCGCGAACTGTCCTTCGATCAAAGGATCTACATCAGTGTTGAATATTGATTTTAAAAAGTTAATCATAGGCAGTTATTTACTAGCAGCGAAGCGGCGCAAGAAAATTTTTGATAGCGAAGCGCAGCGCAGATTTTTAGAAAGCTGCGAAGCAGCGCAAAGCGCGGTAGCAAAACGGTAGCGATTTCTGTGGCCCCGGATCTTAGGATCTACGGTGCTCTATAGTAGTAGAGGAGATGTCTTCGTCAAATAGTGTGCGTATGATACGCGACTGTTCTGGATACTTGATTAACCAAATGTCAGCTAGATAATAGTTTGAAAACAAGAGCCACCAATCTGTGGGTATGGCAGCATTGTAAGCATCAGTATGCACATATGATCTAGGCCAATAATGCACAGAGTCACGCCAAGACAGTAATAGCTGTTCTTGCGAACGTTGAAACTGTTCTAGATACACTATGAGCATAGATCACACTCCCATAGCAGTATTTACAGTTTCACGGGTTATCTTATGGGATTATACTCGAAATATAAGACAGCTAGAACTAATACTACTGTGACTGCTAGCCAACCAAAACGATCCCACTTTGACATAGGCTGATATCTACGATAGTAAATGTCCTGATCAGGATCATAGTGGTAGACACGCCCTTCTGCATCTGTGAAACTACGGTTGTATAGATCGTTGTTCATAGCTGAAATATTCTCTTATAGAAGGGGCTGATATAGCGCACAGTTACTAGAGCTATGGGAATGGCTAGGATCCAGTGTAGAAACCATAAAGCCCAAGAAATCAAGGGACTGTGCAGGTGTGTTACAGTGAATGTAATCATGCCCGTGGCTGTCACGGCTGTGAGTAACTGTAGAATGAATGTGCGCATCACTGTATATAGCCAATAAATAAACCTAAAGGATAAAATAATGACTGAAACACACACAAGAACTATGGTGCGAGCTGTGGTATGGAGAATCATAGCCACAGTGGTAACTGCTATATGGGCAGGCTGGCAGGGAGCTATATGGGCTAATCTGGTGTTGACTGTGCTACACTATCTACACGAAAGAACTTGGTTAAAGATCAAGTGGGGGAAAAGCTAGCCCGAAATGGGTCTACAGCCCAAAAAAATTGGCCGCGCAAAAAATTTGGGTGAGTTACTTAGCTTTTCAGGGTGGTGATTTTAGACCACTAGCCTGTTGTAAAAATACAACACTATGCTACACGCTATACCGGTCGGCCTCAACACCGAGGTGACCTTCCCTCTCTCCTCCGGGTCTCCTCATCAAGGTGTCCCCCACAGATCCTATCGGCTGCACCGTCCCAGGCGGGTATCTGATCGAACAGAGTCTGTCCCGGTTTAGGATCCCAAGGCGCATCTCGGCGATCCCTCATTAGGCTACACGCTGTAGCATTAGCTACTAGCGCGAGCAATAGCAGCACTCGCAGCATCCGCATATTGATCTAGTCCTTCCATGTTCTCTAGGTTATCCCATGCTACCATAGTCAGCATGGTGTGAGCATCTCGTCTATCTCGCTCTGTGGGCAAGGCAGCTATAAGGCTCTTGGCCTGTGCCAGTGTGCGACAGTTCCACAGCAGTTCCATCACTGACTTCTGACGGGCTGTGAGTCCATATAGGGTGATAGTCATGTCACTCACCTGTGCGCTGGATCAAGAGTGTGCCGCAGAACATACAGCCTAAGCCCGTCGCAGCCACTAGCACTGCCTGTAGTAGCTCTGTGTTTGTGATTGAGTTCTCTACGCCACCCACGCCCAACATAGTGACTACGAGTCCAGTGATGAATACGAACATTGCTTGACCTTGTGTGACCATTTAGAGCTCCTTGTTTGTTAGTGTCAGTGTGTAGTATAACATCAGTTTGGCTAGCTGTCAACCAAAATATGCCTGGCTTAGCCCAGCTGTGCATAGGGCTATAGCCACTCCGTTGATGATCATTTGTTGCCGGTTTGCCACACGATAGGCCCAGGCAAAGAAGCATATGGCCCCGCCGAGTGCTACCGAGTTACGCACTGTATCCAATCCTGGGAAGAAGTTAGAGATCACATACATCCCAAGGATGAATGCAGTTCCGATCCACTGTATGGTTTCATTTGTTTTATTCATGTGTGTAGTATAGCACTGAACATCCAATCTGTCAACCAATTTCAGTGTTGCAGAACTGCCACATCCGGAATGCTTCCCCGCGCAGCCCCATCAAGATCCCTTCGTAGTCTCGATATGAGCAGCAGGCCCATGTTGATTGAGGACGATAGGTGTAGGTGCCTGCGCCCGGACCCCAATCGTAGAATTTCTCAGAGTTGTGCTGGGTCACGATCCGTTTGGCCGTGCTCTGCAGTTTGTAATACTTCTGCATATGGCCCGACTTAGCATCGTAGACTACCCATCCCATCATCAACCTCCGAATACTGTGGTTCCGATCACAGCAGTCCAGATCAGGATCAACTGTGCGATGCCTGTGGCAAACAGGGCCCAAATAACAGCTACGATTCCGATCAGTTTCAACATGGTTCGCTCCTTTGTTGCTATGTGTGTAGTATACGATCTTTTGGGTCAGTTGTCAACCAAAAAGTTTCGTTCTTTCTGACTTCTTGATCTTGGTTGTGGGGAACTGCTCAACCATGTCTGTGCCCTGTTTGAACACCACTCGGACTTTGGGGAACTCTGTGATATCCGAGAACACATAGTCGATCTCACGAGCGTGAGCATGGACCACATCCACGGTGATCTTACGGCCTTTGCCCAGCATCTCAGAGGGTGCGTAGCAGGCTCCACGTGGAGTAAATCCTTTGAGATCGAACCTGCGACCATCACGGGTTCTCACGTGGTCATAGCCCTGGGCATCCACGAATTCCAGCTCTGGGAACCAAATGGGCAAATGATGCTCCAGGAACTTAGATGCCACACGCCCATCAGTGAACAGTGTGTGTAAGAGCTCTATGGGCAATGAGCCAAAGCTGACTCGACCTGTGAGATCGAACTCGTAGGTTTTATTGTATTCTATGGTGTGCATGTGGGCCTCTGCTGTTGTGTATGTGTTAATTATACAGCAGAAGCCCGTTCAGGTCAACCGTTTTGGCTGTTGTTATTCAGCAACAGATCAGCGCCGTCCTCTTTGGCTACCACAACGCGGCAGGGCTTCATGGTTTGATTCAATCTCTCGATCAGAGTCTCAGCTGTAGATCCCTGGCCTAGGAACTGATCGTTGTCCTTGCGGAAAGCATAGATCTGACCCTGATGCTGTTCCAGCTTGACATCCACGATCTCAGCAGTGGATTTAGGCTGCTGTTCCTCGGGGAGATCCAGGCCATTCCGTTCAGCTAGGCGCAGCATGTCGTCACGCTTGATGCCTAACTCATCTAAGATCTTCTTGAAACTCATGATGTGGATCACTGTGGCCATCCTGTGGCCTAACCAGTAACCCACAGCGAATACGATCAGTAGCTCAATCATTGGTCGAACTCGTAGAATTTAACCTGAGGATCGATGGCCATCAACTCGCTTTGGCAACGAACCAATTCCTGATATCTGCGATTCACGGCTGTGCGGCTCAGCTCACCATCGCAGGTCAAGTTTTCAGGGCTGAGATCTGAATCGATCATGTCTGCGATCTTCTGACGATCTCTAGCGTTGAGCAGACTCAGAGGTCGTTCGCCGAAGATGGCACTCCAACGGTTTTTCTGTTCCACGTAGTTTTCTAGGGTCTTGATATTCATAGTCGCTCCTGTGTGTTTGTATATATGTATTATACGATCGTTTGGTGCTGTTGTCAACCAAAAAAAAGGGTGTTGTTTTTACACAACACCCTGTAAGGTCGCCGAAGCCGGGAGCGAATCGGACTTATTCAGCGATAGCTTCTACCTTCGCGGTAGTAGTCTTAGTTACCTTAGCTTTGGCAGCTGAGGGGTTCTTTTTGGCTACGTAGGCGATCGCAGCTTCTACAGCAGCATTGCCCTTACCGAAACCAATCTCGACCATATGCTGCGCAATCTCAGCCTTGGTCATTTCACGTGGAAGAGTCACCAACTCCACATCAGTGTGGCCATTCTTGGCCAGGATCTTGATACGCATAGTATCATTCGCAAAGCGAACCTTGGTCTTACCAGCTAGCGTTGAAACACCAGCGACCGCAAACTTCTTATCTGTAGCCATTTCCAAATACTCCTAAAAGTGTGTGTGTTTAAAATACCATTGTTGGTATGCTGTAACTATAGCACATCCAACTCGAAACGTCAACCATTCATTTGTCCAAAATGCGGGTCACTTGAATGGTTACCGCTTGCTTCTCGTCCAAACTAGAGATAAACTCATCGTCATAGACCAGATCCTGCATGGCCAAATCGATCATCGACTCGGCCCTATCCAAATCGGGTGTGCCCTCACCGGCGCACACCACTTCAAACTGGAACTTGTAGGTTCTCATGGTGAGACCAATCCCAACTTCTCTTTGCCATCCTTGATCCATTCTGTGAGATCTTCTTCTTCCTGATTCTCAGCCTCATAGTCACGGATGCTTTCAGAGATACCAAAACATTCATCCAACTCCGGGTAATCCCGCTCGATCTCATCGGCACTCATACCCTCGAGGCTAAAGTCCTCGCAGTTGCCATCTTCGTATGTTCCAGCAAATGCCATACCTGATTCGTAGAACATTGCGTTGACACGGAAACCCAAACGCTCTAACTTCTCGTAAGCATTCACGGGTGGACTCCAAGCACTGTCAAACGACGTATGCAACATGCGACCATCAGGGTGGATATCTGAGCAACCTTGATCGCCTACATCCCATTTGGTTCCCCACTCGGCCACGCAGTAATCATACCAGTTAGCGTAGCCGTATTTCTCTACATTACGCTTCTGCTGTGCCTCATGGGCCTCACGCTGATCCTCACCCATGAATCCTGAAACAGTGTCCTTGAGGTCTTGTGGAACAGGAATGAACTCTTGCAGGAACTCCTGTCGTTCTAAAGCATCGTAGGCCCGCTTGATCATAGCAGGGTCATCATGTTCTAGTGTTAGGTTGTTATTGCACCAATTTGGCATGTGCCGCTCCTTTTTCAGTTTATGTGTATATTATACACTCATTGTTTCAAAATGTCAACCAATTTCTGATTCTGTAGATCCTGATAGTTTCGTGTGATCTTAGCATCTACATCACCGATAAGATTGCTTTCGATATCTGTGGCATTTTTGCCACAGATCTGCTCTATGGTCCTCAGCACCTTTCGCTGTGCCATGGGAGTCATCTCGGGATCTTCCAGGGCCTTCACAGCCCGTTGAATGAATTCAAACTCTTGTGGGGTCATAGTCTTTCACCATACGGTATAGGGGTTCCAAATCTTCACAGTCTACAGCAGAGAATTCATCATCACGCCAATCCACGAACTCTGTGCGGATAGGATCACCGTAGTTGCCATCGAGGGCTAGGCTCAGTGCTTCCTCTTCGGAATCCGCTTCGATCTCGTAGTATTCATCGATAACAGCGGCCCGGCACAAGGTGAACTTGAACTTAGGCATTAGGCACCCCCGTAGTAGATCGCATCCTCATCGGCTGCATTCTCAGCGTATTCTCCGGGGTCTACGTCTGGATCCTCATGTAGGATTCTCTGGACATCTTCCACGGATACTTCTAAGGCCCTGCTGATGATCTTAATAGTCTCAGCATCCTCACCAAAATCATCTCCCATATCGTGGGCCATTGACATGACTTCAATTTCCAAGTTGCTAAAATATCCCATTGTTCGCTCTCCTTAGTATGTGTATATTATAGCATCAAAAAACCAAACTGTCAACCAATTTCTGCCACGTGCTTACAGGCTCCGCGGAAGGTGAATCCCGGACAGGTGCAGGTCTTTTCCTCTACGTTCACAAAGTAGGAGTTGCCCTTGGATCCCTTGATCTCCACGGTCGCATTCTTGGCTGCATTCTCAGGGGCCTTGAATGGATT
>Ga0255143_1000357_pt1 | contig 15465 bp, 6 predicted proteins | sample Atl_Cont_RepC_0h_FD_183625 | JGI IMG/M metagenome (GOLD analysis project Ga0255143, IMG submission 183625) | Freshwater microbial communities from Altamaha River, Georgia, United States - Atl_Cont_RepC_0h | ecosystem: Environmental > Aquatic > Freshwater > River | place: USA: Georgia | collected...
GGTGCTGGAGTTGTGCAGTCGCATCGCCAAACTGATTGACGAAAACGCCGAACTCAAAGGCACAATCACCGACCTCTCCGAGCACATCCCCCACTGACCCGAAGGACAACCATGACACCGCTTGAGTTTCTAGCGGAGGTTTTGCCGTCGCCGGGTAATGGATACTACTGCGCGGTCGAACTGACAACAAAGAAAAAACAACACGTCTTTGGGGAAACCCTTGAGGAGATCATGCCCACCGTTGAGAAGTGGGCGGCAAAAAACTACGACACATACTTCGCACTGGGCACATTCGGCACCAACAAAGACCGAACCAAACCCAACATGCACGCCAGCCAAGTGCTGGCGGTAGACCTTGACTGCAACCACCCCAAGGACATCCCCAACGAAGAAGGTGAGATCAAGGCCAAGTCGTACCCGAGTGCCAAGGCGGCGATGCACGCTCTTGTAAAGTTTTGTGAAGACACCGGGCTATCTGCCCTTGGCGACCCGTGGCTCGTTCACTCTGGCGGTGGGGTGCATGCCTACTGGCCGCTGGATCAGATGCTGTTCAAGGAAGACTGGTACCCGCTGGCGCAACGCTTCAAAGAGATGTGCTTTGCCAAGGGCCTGAAGATCGATGCCGCCGTGACGGGCGATGCGTCTCGGGTTCTGCGGGTGTTCGACTCGACCAATACCGGCATCAAGAACGGCAAGGCTGTGCGCGAGGCAACCCGTGTCAGGTTCATGTCAGCGGGGGATCGCTTCGCCGTGGACGACATCGATGCTGTCTTGACCGCACAGGGATTCGGTAAAGAGTTTGTAAAGAAGCCCCCCTCTTCGTCCTTGGCTCTGGCCGGGGTGCGGCCAACTAGTGTCACTTCTCTTTCTCCCACGGCGCAGGCCATCATCGGCAACAGCGTGACCAAGTTCAAACCAATCGTCATGCGAACCAAAAAAGGCAACGGTTGCGGACAACTGGCATACTACGCCGAGAACGCATCCGATGATGGGATGGAGCCGCTGTGGCGTGGCTTGCTGAGTTGGACAAAGGTGTGCGAAGACGGCGAGAAAGCCGCCATCTGGCTCAGTGACATGCACCCGTACAGCCATGATCGGATGTATCAGAAACTGCACGAGATCAAGGGGCCGTATTCATGCGAGGCGATGAACGATGCAAACCCGGGAGTGTGTGGCAACTGCCCTCACCGTGGGAAGATCACCAACCCACTGCTCTGGGGACGGGAGTTGGCGGCAGTCACGCAGGAAGTGGAGATCGAAGTCCAAGCCCCACAGAGCGCCCAGCCCCACAAGATGTTGCGCCCCGAACCCCCCAAAGGTTTCGCATACGGGCGTCAAGGTGGAGTATTCATTGAGAAGGACACCACCGACGATCAGGGCAACTCGGTCAAACAGCACCTGATGCTGTTGGCATACGACCTCTTCCCAGTCGAGATTCTCAGCAACGCCGGAACCCACGAAGTCCACATGCTGGCCGTGCGTGGCAAGCAAGTCCAAGAAGTTCTGCTCCCCCAAAAGTGCGTGGCCAGCAAGGACGAGACGATCAAATATCTGGCCAGCCAAAACATCATGGCCGCGTTTGGTGCCGGTAATGACAACAACCTGTACGCCTATGTCCGCGCCAGCATCGAGAAACTGAGCATCGAGAAGAACCCCATCAAAATCCCCTCATCCTACGGCTGGCAAGACGACGATTCGTTCGTGTTTGCTGGATGTATATACAGCCCCAAAGCCGACCCAGTGGTGGTGCCGATGCCCGGGCTTGAGAACATCGTGGCCAACACCAAGCCCACAGGCGATCTGGACGCATGGCGCAGGGTCATCCAGATGATGATCAGGCGCAAGATGTGGAAGCACTTGACCGTTCTGCTGGCCGGTGCCGCCGCACCGCTCATGCGCTTCACTGGCCTCTTTGGTGTTACTATGCACGCCACATCGGCGGAGTCGGGTACGGGTAAATCCCTAGCCTTGGATGCCGCCGCCTCGATCTGGGGGCACCCGATCCACTACCGCACAGGGTCTGGCACATCGGCGGTGGCCATGCAACAGAGGTTAGGGTTACTACGTAGTATGCCCCTGATCACGGACGAGATCACCACCAACAACCGCACAGACTTCGAGTGGTTCCCCGCCTTTTTGTTCAGCATGTCCGAGGGGCGCGGCAAGGAGCGCATGGAGTCGGGCACCAACCGCGAACGCCTGAACCTCTCCACATGGGCATCGTTTGCCCTAATGTCGTCCAACCGCCCTGCCGTTGACTATATGACCAGCACCCGTCTGCACTCATCCGAGGGTGAACTGCGCCGCCTGATCGAGATGGCGATGGACGAGAAACTGGAGTGGGACGCTGACGAGATCGAGATCATCAAGTCTTTGCAGAATAACTACGCCGTGGCTGGCGATGTGCTGGTGCAGTACATGGTGGACAACATCGACCTGTTGCGCGGCCTTGTGCCCAAGACTGTAGCGCAGATGTACACCGAGTTCAAAGCGCCCAATGACGAGCGGTTCTGGATGGTTGGGGCTGGCACGATCATCGCCGCTGGCATCCTCTTCAACAGCCAGCACTCGGGGCTGGTGGACATCCCGCTCAAGGAAGTCATCGAGGTTCTGCGGGGGATTTTTGTCAGCCAGCGTGCCAGCATCGTGAGCGGCAAGCGCACGGCAGAAGATGTCCTGAACGCCTACATCCAAGAGTACCAAGGCAAACTGGTCGTGGTGCGCTACGGCGAGTCGGCAGGTGTCGGGGCGGCGTTCAGCGACGGGTCGCTGGTGGGCAAGAACACCACCAAGTCTGAAGTCATGGGGCGGGTGGAGCACGGCGTAGTAGTCGGCCAGATCGACTTCTACATCGAGGAGCGGTTGCTCAGGTCGTACTGCTCGACCATGAGTTTCAGTTACGCCACCTTCACCAAGCAGATTTCAGAGATGTTTGCCGTGTCCCACATCCAGCGCAAAGATATGCTGGCCAAGACCGATGGCCCACCCATGCGGGTGTCAGCCATCAAGATCAGCCGACGAGTCAGCGAGATGGACGATGCCATCCTACAGCCGATTATTCCCGTGGCAATCCGTCAGTAAAGGGCAGGGGTTCTTTGTCCCCTGTCTGGACACGGAGGCGGTGCGAAAAGCAGGGCTTGCCCAAGCCCTGCGCCATCGCATATTCAACGCCAAGACCAAGGTCGGTATTAAAAACGGCCTTATGGGCGTGTGGTTCTACCGATCATAGGGAAAACGACAGGCTCACGGTCTGGTCTGCCACGTCCCTGAGTTCTTTGGCGACGGCGATCTTCAACCGTCTGATCTCGTCCAACTGCTTGCGCTTCTCCTCGCCCGTCATGTCTGATGCTTGGATGGCACGTTCTGCCTGAATCAACTGATTCATGTTGGCTTTGAACTCTTTGGCAAGTTCGGCTTGGAAGAAGTCGTTGCCACGACGTTGAAGCAGGGCTTCTGCCTCTGCCGTGCGCCCTTCCGTCACCAGTTTTTCGTAGGTCTTCTCGACCTTCTGGGCGTCGTTCATGCGCTCGTACATGCTGTTGACGATGCCGCCAGCGTCGTTGGGTTGGAACGCACCGCCTACAACTGGATAGTCTGACAGGCGCTTGACGGCTTTCTCGGGCGACTCGCCGGGGGGCACGCCCACACTCAGCGCGTGCAGGAAGGCCAGACCCATGGTGCCTGTGTAGCCGCGCACAAACTGCTCAACCATGATTGGGGATGCACCCGTCAGTTTGCCGAAAGCCTTGGCAATCTCCGAGGTGTTGGCGCGGAACTGTTCTTCGGGCAACAACTCTTTCTCGCGTGCCGACAGGATGTCACGCCCTGTGTAGAACGACTTGCCCAGCCCCACCTCAATGGCGGGTTTCATGGCTTGCGGGATGCCGTAACTGGAGCCGCCGGGAATGGTTTGAAGAATGATCTGCTTGAACGCTTTGACCGCTTCTTCGCCGCCGTGCTCAGTGAGCATACTGTTCACAAGGGCTTCAGGCAACGCTTTGAAAATGTAGCCGATTTCAAACGGGACAGGCACACGGACAGGCTCGTCAACGCCGGGCAAACGCACAAACCAGTTGCCGTACTTCTGATCAGGCTCGGCGTTCTCATACGCCTCGTCGTCCTGCATTAGCAAGGCGTAGACTACGGACGCGGCGGCCATCATGCCACCGCGCTCAAGCATCTTCTTGCGAATCTTCAGTTTGTCGTTGAACGGCATCTTGCCAAACATGGCTTTGTATAGCACGTTCAAACCCTGAATCTGGGCGTTGAAGAACGGGATCAAGGCGTTGGCAATGTGGATGCTGGGGGACGCACCGCGCTTGTTGAAGTTCATAGACTCCAGCGCCATCAGCGTAGCCTCCATCTCGGACAGACCTTGGTTGATGTAACTGTTGTACTGGGCACGGCGGGTCAGCGCATCAGCCTCCATCGCCGCCGCTTCAAATTTACCCAGTGCCGTCATCCACCCCGGCTTACCCGAGGCCACTTCACGCAGAATCATGGACAGGTCTTCGGACGTGCCTTTGAACTGCTGGCCACCGGTGATACCGCGACGCTCAAGCGTCTTGCCAGCCGGAGCACCGATCTGTTTCAACGCGCCCAGAACAGGGGCAAAGTCAGCGCCAGAAATAATGGGTGCGGCCAAAGAGTCGCGGAACAACTGGCGTGCCATGTAAAGCGGAGAGAGCGTCACGCCTTTGCGCAACAACTGCGCAGGCATCGCCATGGCGCGGAAGATGAACGGCATCTGGGTGGGGATACCCTCCATGCCCTTGACCAGAATGTCAGCAGGCACACCGGTGTCAAACGTCTTGTTGCCGATCTTGACTGTTTCTGTGGCCAGCACAGCGTAGCGATCATCGCCGTCAATTTTGAACTTGACCACATCTTTGCCAGAGGGCGTGCCCTTGACCAGTTTGGCGGCATTGAGGTTGATCAACTCAAACACGGCGTTTTTGGTCGCAAGGTTACGCATGCCCATGTCAACCAGCATGTTGGTGTTCTGCACCGAACTGGTCAGGAAGTCCAGAATCGGCTGATCGCCGCCAACCAACTGTTGTAGGTAAGGTTGCTCCTTGATCGAGCCAATACGGATCGGGGCTTCGCCACCAATCAACAACTGCGCTACACCGTTCTGCTCACGGTAGAAGGGTATGTAATCGTTCTCCGCAGTCAGGCGCTCGGCCACTTTCTTGGACAGCGCCCCGGTCTCCACCAAGAACTTGATCAGGTTGCGGTTGTACTCGTTGTATTCGCCGCGTGCCTTGTCGAATATATCTTTGAGCGGTTTGTTGTTCTCAACAACGCTCAGTGCCTTATCCAGATCGGCGCGTGTCACGTCTTCGCCAAAGTTTAGCGATTCAAAACCTTTATTGTCGGCGCGGATCGCGGCCATGTAGGCGGTGAACAAGCGGTTGACGGCCTCGGCGTTGCCCACCATGGGGTTGGCGTCTTTGAGAATCTCAACCACATTCTTGATGTTTGGCCCTTCTTTGGCCTCAATAATGCGCTCGGTCTTGCCGTCAGGACGCTTGACTTCACGGATTACGGGAGCGCCAGCGGATACAGCCTGCGACACCATGTTCATGCGCTGGTCATACATGCGCAGGTAGTACATCATCTGGGTGCCCAGATGCTCAGGCAGATACTTGGCCAGACGCTCAAAGCCCGCAAAGCGGTCAACCAGTTGGGTCTCAAAAGCCAGCCCGGTGGCATTGGCCTTGATCTTTTCCATGTTGCCGCGCTGTTTGGACACAAACGGGTCAAGCGCCTTGCCAGCGGCTTCCATCTCGGGAGATGCGTATTTGGCGGTGCGGTAGACCAACCCGCCAGTCTCGGCATCGCCGCCCTCAACTTTGCCTACACCCTCGGTCACATACCGACGAGCATTGGCAACAATTTGTTTGATCTCGTTGTCGGAGACCTTTTCCATGTTGAGCGACGGGAATTTGTTGGCCAACCACTGCCGAATGTAGTCGTAAAAACGTTGCAAAATGTTGCGTTCTTGCGGTGTGGCTCCGGTCTCGGCCATGTCAGCCAGCACTTCTTCCACCGCCACTTCGCGGGTCAACGCCTTGTTGGCGTCCATTTTGTTCTGGGCTAGGCGGCGAACCAACTGGTTGCCGTCAAACAAGCGGTTCATTGTAGGGGCGTACCCACGACCAAGCATTTCACGCAAACCAAAGTGCCCCGCCACTTCGTGGGCAATAGTTAGCGCCACGTCTGAGGTATCTTTTAAGCCAGTGGCAACCAAGTAAACCGTCTTAGTGTTGGGGTCGTACACGCCGGGGAAGTTACCGCTCATGCCTTCGGCTTTGGCTTGTGCTTGGATACGCTCGGGCAGGCCAGACTCGTCTGCAACTACTTCTACGTCTGGCGTAATCGCCCAGTTCTCCATCACAGTATCGACAATCTTTTTAATTGTCTGCTCTTTCAAACCGGGGCCAGCCTTGGTGGCCGTACGAAACACGCCCTTATCTTTATCCGCCATCGGGTTGGCCACATCTGGGCCAACGCCTTTGCCAGTATAGACAGTGGACTCGGCCTCAACGGCTTTCTTGGCCTCGGTGCGGGTCAGGGGTTCGCCGCTGGTGGTCGGAGCATTGGCACGTTCGGCGGCTTCTTTGGCCTCAATGCGCTGGCGCTCTTTTGCGGCGGCGGCTTTCTCTCCCTTGCTGGGTTTGAATGTCGGGGACGCACGCTCAGGAATGCTTGCATCAATGACCCGGCCCACGCCTAGTTTGGTCTCCAAATTCTCGTACTTGTTGAGCGCCACAGCCAGATTGCGAATCTGCTGTTTCATGCCTTTCCAAGTCAAAGGCTCGGTGGCTTGGCGGTCAATTGCTTCTTGCAAATCGGCGGTGGCCTTTTCGAGTTTGGGCAACAACGCCGCACGGGTAGCCGAATCTTTGGTTGCTTTGTACGCAGTTTCCAGCCCATCAAGACGGGCACGCAGAGGTTTCAGTTCTGCGTCTCGTGCCGCCAACGATGCCTTCTTAGCCGCTTCCATTTGACGCTGGATGCGTGTGGCCTCGGCCAGCAGACCGCCCAACACTTTGTTAGGGTCTTTCATCACCTCAACTTTTTCTGTTGCGGTGTAGTCCGGTTCACCCATCTCTTTGGCCATCCGACGGGCTTGCGCTTCGGGATCGGCCTGCACTTGTTCGCCTGTGACCTCTTGCGAGTACATGGCTTCCAGCCGTTTTTGCTGTTCCTTGGCGCGTTCGGTACTCTCATCAAGTTTCTTGGCGCGGTTAATCGCCTCTTGGCGACGACGCTCTCTGGCCTGTTCAGCAACGATCTCGGCCTTGGTCTTGCCTGCCTCAGACTCAACCGCACCGACGGCGGCTTGGGCGGCACGCAAAGCATCCTTGGCCTGATCCATTTCGTAGCCAAACGGAGCACGCTCTTTGATTTCTGCAATCTTGTTGCGGGCACGTATAACGGCCACGTAATCGTTCAGGCGATTTAGCGCCCCATCAATCAGGACGCGCTCGTTGAGCAGTTCTTGGACACGCCCACGCAAATCAGTCACGCGGTTTTCAAGTCCAGTCAGTTGCGCACCAAGAACAGGGCTGGTTTCCAAATCTCTTTGGCGGCTCTCCACCAACTCAGCGGCTCCCACACCAATTGGAGTGGCACGTCCTTTGATCTTGCGAACTATGGGCTGGGGTGCCAGCAGGTCTCGACGGGCGTCTTCCAACCGCTTAATTTCCGACCCCAAGTCTTGAATTTGTTTTTCAAGCGTAATGCGGTCGGTGATGTTTTTGGTGATACTGCGCTGAACGTCGGTTATGGCGATTTCTGTGTTGGCCAAGTCCTTGTTGGCTTTGAGCACTGCCTGTGCAGACTTGTACTCTTTTGCCGCCTCTTCCATGCCGTTGAGTTGTTTTTGCAATTGGGCAACACGGGCTTTGAGATCAGGCAGTGCTTTGCGCTGGCGCTCCACATCGGCCAAACTCTTGGGCAACATAGCCCGCAGGGCTTGGACTTCCTTGCTCTGCAAAAACTTGGCAAAACGTTCGGGCGTAGTGCGGACAACGCCACGGGCCTCAGACGGGAACAGTTCCGCTTGTGTGGTCTCAGCCAAGTCTGGGCCAGCCAGTTGCTCTTGCAAACGCAACAACGGCTCCAACTCCCCCGCCAAAGACAAGGGCTTGGCAGGCATGCGCATGGTGGTTCCGCGTGTGGCCTCAACACGGCGGCTCACAGGAGCGCCGGGAACATTGACCAGTTCGGCTTCGCCGGGCACAGGCGGGATATTACGAGCGCGTTTTTTGCTCTCAAAGGCGGCACGGGATGCTTCCGCCATGGTGCGGAATCTGCCCACATCGCGGCCTGAAGCCTCGGTACCAGCGGCGACCTGCGCGGCGGAGCCTCTGGCGCGACCGCCCTCTTCTTCCAAATAGCGTTTACCTGTGAAGACGCCTTCTTCATTGCGCTCAATCAGGTCAAGTTGTTGATCAAGCAGGGTCAGGAACCCTTCGGTGCTGGCAATGTCTTTTGCCGCCCCTCTTCTTGCCAGAGGGCCTTCACCAAACTGGGCCGGTTCAGACCGTGCCGTCTCAATACGAGAGTCAATCGAAGGCAACACGTTTTCTGCACGGCGCAAAAAGTCGTAAGTGCCTTGGTCAATATCGTTGCGTGCCAGTGCGCTGGCCAGACGGGTAGACAAATCTTGGTAAGAAGACGGTCGCACGGGCGCAGTCTGGCGCGGGAAAAGACGGAACCCTTCGCTGGGGGCTTTGCGTACTGTCGGGGCTGTGGGCGGCGTAGTCTCTTCTGCGGTCGGAATCAACTCTTGCTGGAGCATTTCCTGACGCGAAGCGTCGTATGCGTTTTGCGCTTCATCTAACCGGGCAACTGCGGCGTCCAGCCGCTTTTGGGCAAACGGTGTGGGGTCGGCTCTATACAGTTCCTGCGCTTTGGTTAGTTGCTCCCTTGCCGCGCTCAACCCCGCCTCTAGGCGCAACCGCTGGTTCATCACGGCCATAGCCGTAGAACCTCTGGGGGTTGTGTCGGGTTTGCTTAATCCTGCCGTGATGTTGGTAAGGCCAGCCGGGCGCTGGGCGATGCGTTGCAAAGCCACTGCTTCGGGAGCAATTTTGATCGCACGCAAGGCATCAGCACGGGCTTGTTCATCAGCCAAACGCTGTTCTTCCAGCAAGGCAGACTCTTGCGCCTCGATGTCAGGGGCACCGGGCTGGTAATACTGCGCCGCCGCTTCAGCCCGGGTCATCGTCTTGGACTTGAACGGCTCCAGAGGAATCTCGCCCTGCAAAGGTGGTGTGCCTTTGACGGGAATCTGCGACAGATCAGTTACGCCCAACGCCTCCAACTTGTCAGCAATCCGGGCTTGTGCTTTGAGGTCGCCGTTTTCTTCGGCAACGCGCATCTGTTCTGCCAAAGTCTGAAGCCGCTTGGTCGGGTCTTCAACTTCTTTCTTTTGCTTGGCGATCTGTTGTGCGGCCAACGGCTCTGCTTGCGCTAATGCAGTCTGCATGCGCCCAAACTCTTCGTAGAGGCTACGTTTTTCAGCAAGGTTTGTGGTGCTCTGGGCTTGTGTTGCCAAGTCCTCGATGCGGGCTTTTAAGTCACGAACCTGTTTGGCGTAGTCCACAAACTCCGGCTCTGCTGTTGGCTCGACAGGCGGCGTAACGGTCTCTGCCTCAAACCCGGGCAGTACTGTTTGGCCTTTGGCTTCTTCACGCAGTCTGGCCAACTCGTCTTGCAGTTGTTTCTGTTGGCGCTCTGGTTCGACCAACCGGCGTAGTTTGTTGTATTCCTTGGCGTCTTTGTCCAGCGACTCGCGAAGAGTATCCAGCGCTTTTTTCTGTTCGCGGTACGTATCCCACAGATCAGGGGTGGCGTCTTTGCCGGGTTTCTTAAGTCCTTTGCGGTCATCAACAAACTGTTGTTTTCTTGCCTCGTAGTCTTCAACAAACTGGCGGGCATAGTCTGGCGTGGCTTTGCGGGCTTCTTCGGCGGCGCGGGCGGCTTCAGCCTCTTCTCTGGCTTTGGCAATCTCGTCTTGCGTGCCTGTGCCCCGAGCACGGCGACCCAGCGCCATGTCCATCAAACCCTGCGCCAGAGCACCCACAGCACCGCCATAGGCGGCAGACTCGCCCACTTGCTCGATAATTGACTGCTCAGGTTTGTAAATGCCCTTGGCAATCAGGTTCTGAGCGGCTTGGCTGGCGGCTTCCTGTGCGGCTTCTTCTCCACCAGCAAGAGCGATGCGTTTGAGGCTGGCGGTAATGCCTTGTTTGATCGGTTCGTCGATGCGATTTAGTATGCGCATGGGCGCAAACATTTCGGTGATACCGACTACGGAGCCAAGACCGGTGGCTAAAGCGCGTTGTTCAGGGGTTGCGCCTTCTTGTTCTGCCCGTGTACGGGCTTCGCCCGCCCCAGCACCGGTGCCCAACGCGGCCATGCCGACGCGGCCTGCTACGCCCAAAGGCCCAAGCCCTAAAAACGGGACAATTGAACCAGCGGCTTCACCAAACTTACGACCAATGGTTTCTTCGTATCCGGGGGCGGCGGCAAACGGGGTCTTGGCCGTCTTGGCCAGACTGGCAATACCTTCACGGGCACGCTTTTCAGCCTCTTCAGGGAGCAGGGCAGACGCACCAGTAGCGGCGCTCTCCAATAACCCGACAGCGCCGGGCGCCAAACCTTTGAAGAATTCTTTGACTTGCCCGCCCACCGTGGGTTCGGCGGGTTGGGGGGTAGCCGCTGGTGCGGCGGAAGACAACTGCCGAGCGATCTGAGCCAACCTCTGAGCCGCCTCCCTGTCGCCTGCGGCATCTGCATTACGAAGGGCTTCGAGGACTTGGCTCAGTTCCATGTTTTACCTTGGCGGTTGCAAGTACTTGTTGATCAGGGCGGCGTCAGCCGGGTTCAGTTGTTGTCCCGACTGCAAAGCAGCGGTACCTTTCATCATTCTAACGAAATCTTCCACATTTGGATACTGGCTACGAAGCACTGCGCTCTTGGCCCAATCTTGGCGGAACTCTTGGTCGGACTTGGGTTCCGTCGCCAATACTTTGGCGCGTTTGTAGCCTGCCTCAATATCGCCACCACCCAACGCTTTGTACAGCGCTAACGGATCGTGAGCGCCAGCGGTAATATTGGCGCGCTTGGTTTGTTCGGTTTGTTCGTACTGGGTTTTTAGCACGCCAAGGTATGCGTCTGCGGCTTTATTGGCGTCTTCGCGGCTCATCTTGAAGTACTCGTGGTTGGCCGTGTATAGGTCTTTCTTGCCTTGCAGGATGGCTTTGTCAACTTCAGCCATAGCCGCATTGCGCTCTTTGTCGTTCATGATGCCTTCACTGCGGCGGATGTCCTCCAATTTGCCAAACGCATCGTCCAGTTTGTCCCGAGCAATTGACAATTTGTCGATACCCATCTGATAGTTTTTCAGGCCGACTTGTGCGCCAGCGGCAATGTTGACCAGCCCATGAGGCGATGTTCCGCCCATGATGGCCAGACCGGCTTGGAACAAAGCCATAGGGCCTAACTGCGCTTCTTCCCGACCAAGCCGCTCTTCCCGGGCTTTGAGGCGTTTCTCTTGCTCTTCGCCGTACTTGCCACGGGCGGCTTGTTGAAGTTCAACGGTTTCTAAATTCTTTTGCGCCTGCTCTTGTGCCGTGGTGGCAATATCTTTAAGCAGGTCTCTTTGGCTCTCCGGCATATCCGTGCCAACTTTGTCACGCATGTTTTTGTACAGCGCCATAACACCTTCTGCGGTAGTAGGCATGGCTGAACCAGCGGCGGCAGGGGCGGCACCGGGAGCGGCGGGGAGAGGCGGACGTCGCTCAGTAAGCGGTGCAGGGGCAGGCCGCTGACCGGTAGGTACACCGCCAAGAATACTACGCTCATCCGAACCCGGCACAGGGCCAAGGTCTGCCGCAGTGGGAGCAGTACGCGGGGCAGAAGGCGCGGAGGTCGGTGTTTGATCAAGCCCCAACGCACGAGCGCGGGCATCCGATACCGGGGTCATGCTCGGCAAAGGGCTGGTATCAAGGGGATTGCGCACAACACGACGCAGTAAATTAACCGGAGATGCAACCACGTCAGCGGCGGCGGTAAGTGGTTTGGAAGCAAACAGTAGCGCTTTTTCAATATCGCTCAGTTCACGACCTTCTTGCACTTTTTGCAAGGCTTTTTGATACACGTCACTTTGCGTCATGCCGGGTATTTCGTATTCTGTTCCGGCCAACACACCACCTGTTTGATACCTCGGCACCATCCCGCCATCAGCCATGCGGGCCACAACCTCACCCGGGGGGTACATGTAATCGTCGTCAGTCTCCCCACCATCGGCAAAGGCTACGATGCCGCCACCCGCCATTTTGGCAAGGTTTTTGGCAGGGAGTTGGCCAATACCAACGGTCTCAGGCATGGGTGTACCAGCGTAATTGCCCATCGGGTCTACTGACGCCATGCCCTGAATGGCTTGATCCGCCACTTTTGGTTGTTGAGGGGTGGTCATTTGCGCGCCCATGCGCGTGTCTTTGCGGCGGTTTGACTCGGCCAGTGCTAACGACACGATATACGGGTCGTCTTTGTGCATCATGGCGTAGCGTTGCAACGCCGCATCCGGTTGCAGTTTTGACAGATAACTGGTGATCTGATTGACGTTAATCATGGCGCGTCCTTACATTTTCGAGAGTGCCAGTGCCTGCAAACCCATGGGCGCTTTGTTCTTCTTGGGCGGGGGCGCTTGTTTGAAGTCTTTAGGCAACCCGCCCTCGGCTCCCCCAAACAGTTTGGGAAACGCTTGATTCAGCCCGTAGGCGCTAAGGCCCAAACCGGTCAGTTGAGATGCCGTACTTGGCGGTGCTTGGTAAAGCGTTCCTGAGACTTGGGTAAGGGGGGTGCCGCGTAAGATGTCGGACATAAAGCCCAGCGTCTTAAACGGGTAGTTCTGGTAGTTTAGGAAATCCTGATACTGGGCATTCAAGATGTCTTGAGCACGCTGTTGTTCCATCTGACCCAAACCAGCCTGAGTTTGGATGGCTTGCTGTTGTTGACCAAACTGTTGTTGACCAAGTTGCCCCAACTGACCAGCGGCCTGTAAACCAACGCCAAGACCTTGTAGTCCAAACCCAGCGCCAAATTGACGAGACTGTTCACGCATTTGAGCCGCTGCTTGCCGTGCGGCTTGTTCGGCGTTGAATTGCTGTTGGGCTTGCTGAAACGCGCCTTGCAAACCTGTGGCCTGAATTTGCCCCAACTGAGTCTGCAAGGCCCGGTTGGCCTCAGCGTTCTCAATCGCTTGGCGTGAACCACCAAAAGCCCCGGCACGGGCGGCTTGAGCACCACGAGCGGTAGAAGCAATATCGGCTTGGCGTTTGGCTTCGCGTTGTTGAACATCCACCACATTTTGCATGTAGGGGGACATGAAACTGCCTGCCACGTCGGGCTGAGTAAAAGACCCGGCATAGTAATTCATTGGGTCGTACTGCGCACCCAATGCGCCAAGACCGGCGGCACCAGCAATATTTGTTGCCGCACCAATCTGGCCTGCCACACCCATCTGCCCAGCGGACTCTATTGCTTGCTGAGTTAGAGGGGAGAATTGCGCTACGCGTTCGCCTTGGTATTGTTGGTACGGGTTCTGAGTTAAGTCAGTAAACGCCGCGGCCTGATCCAGCAAAGTCTGCTGATACGGAAGCAGTTGTTCCGGGATGTTTGTCTGATAAACCGAAGATGATGTTGCGGCCATTTCAACTCCTTATGCGGGGAGGTTTTTATCGGCACGGCTATTCACAGCCACTTTGCCTTTACCAACTGATTTCTTACGAGCGTTCTGGATGCGATCCATCATCGCGTAAAGTTTGCGGGCACCGGCGTCTGTTGAGCCGTTACCCAGTTCGGAGACGATGCGTGCGGGGACAACGAACTCTCCGTCAGCCAATCTGGCTGGTTGCTTGTTGCCAATTACAGCAGGGATGTCGTCACTCACGCCATCGCCGGGGCCTTTGAGTAGCCGACCACCGTCTGAGTAGCCGCCAAGATTGTAGTGAATGGCAGAGAGACCGCCCGAAGCCATTGGGGTAGTCTGCGTACTGCGCATGCGATTGCGGTAGTCAATCTCGCCCTTCAGGGCTTTGGCTTTGGAGATGTTGCCCGCCTTGGTGGCTTTGTCGTATTGAGTAACGAGATCACTATCGAGCACTCGACCAAGCGCGTTGGTGTCCGCAAAACGCGGAATTAATGGATTATCAGGGGCTTCTGTTTCGCCGCCTGCATCAAACCGACGGGGCAGTAGCGCAGGGATGCCTTTGACTGCGCCGCCTTTGGCTAATCTAATTCCAGCGAAGCCAAGAACATTATTAACAATTTCTTTAGCCCCACCACCAAGATCTTCAAGCGCTCCTGTAGCAGTGTCAATAACACTCTGTCCTGCTTTACCTAAATTAGATATAACGTCTTGAACACCTTTGCCAAGTTGCCCACCAGTTAACTGGTCAGCAATGATTGCGGCGGCAATATACGGGCCGTATTGAGAGGCCATAGCACCAAAACCTTCAGCGCCAGCAGCCGCGCCAGTGTCGGCAGTAAAACTTGAAGATATGAGGTCTCCGGGGGTAGTAACGTAAGCCCCAGATGAACTTGCGGCGGCAATCTGTTCCGCCGTTGCCGGGACCAAAGCACCGTCTTGCAAAATGTACCCAACTTCACCAGCCTCAGCACTTAGAGTGGGTAGGGTTGCGGCGCGCTCTGTTATTGCTCGCGACCCTTGTTGAACTACATCGTCAAGCCCACCACCAAACCAACCACCACCACCACCTGAAGCCCCAGCATCCAGATAAGATTGAATGCCCGAAACGGTTTCAGCGGCGGCAGGCTCGACATACCCAAATGGGTCTTGAACAATCATAGGTAAACCGCCGACGCCAGTAATTGAACCAGCAGCGCCAGCGGCGGCGGGCAACCCAGACAGATATTGATACCCTTTGTACCCCAGATACGCAGGAAGCGCCAAATCCAACAGCGAACCAAGCAACCCCGGTTGTTGAACTGCCCTTGGGCCATACGACACTGTCGGCATTTTTGTCGGAGTGTCTTTTGCAGTTTTACTTATCTCCGTTTGCGTGGGTGTGCCAACTTTGGTTGCGCCTTCGTATGGTTTAGAAACCGTCGATGACTCTAAGGCACTGCCCGGTTGTCCGGCCAAAATTGGATTCACGGGATATTTTGCACCCGGCGCCCCACGCAGGTAGTTATACGCGGCGGCGGATGTACCGGTGTTAGGGTACAAGCCAAGGGCTTGTTTTTGTGCAGTGTCGGCAAGAACCTGCCGCTGTCTTGCGGCTTGTTCAATGGCTTGCTGAACTGAACTTTTGACATCGGCAATTGGTATTGCGCCAATACCACTGCGTTTGGGGGATGCTTCTGCGTCTTGAAGGCTCATGTTTGCCTCTCAAATTGGGGGTTATTGAACTGTATCATGCG
>Ga0255143_1000362_pt1 | contig 15371 bp, 30 predicted proteins | sample Atl_Cont_RepC_0h_FD_183625 | JGI IMG/M metagenome (GOLD analysis project Ga0255143, IMG submission 183625) | Freshwater microbial communities from Altamaha River, Georgia, United States - Atl_Cont_RepC_0h | ecosystem: Environmental > Aquatic > Freshwater > River | place: USA: Georgia | collected...
CGTTGGAGCGATCGTGTTCGTTGTGCTGTGGGCGGTGGGTCTAATGTGGCTGATAACAAGAAGCGCGATTCAGAGGATGTACCTTGGGCTTTGATTGTCACTGTGCTGGCAATCTTGTTGATGTTCTTCATCATCATGCCCGTGCTCGCTGTGATGTACCACGACATGTTCTACGCGACGAGAGCTGCCGTGCATGAAGTAAAGAAGATGAAAGAATTGAGGCGTCAAATCCTACAGGAGCGAGTACAGAACCCATCAGGAGCTATTGATGTTGACAGAGAACCAACTGAAGCAGCTAATCCCAGGCAATAAGTACGTCAGCTATTGGCACAACGCGCTCGAGCAGCTGCTGCCTGACTACGACATCAACACGCCCAAGCGGATTGCATCCTTCATTGCTCAGTGTGCGCATGAGAGCGGCAACTTCACCACGCTCAAAGAAAACCTGAACTACAAGCCAGCAACGCTGCGCAAACTGTTTCCCAAATACTTTCCGACTGATGAGCTCGCAGAAGAATACTGCCGCAAACCCAACAAGCAAGAAGCTATTGCCAATCGGATCTATGCCAACCGCATGGGCAACTCATCAGAGTTTGACACTGCAGACCCACCCAGCAAATATATTGGCAGAGGTCTGATCCAGCTCACTGGCCGCCAGAATTATCAAAATTTTGCCGACAGCATAGAGGTCGATGGCCGACCGCTAGACATCAACGAGGTGCCAGAGTACCTGGCTACCTTCGAGGGTGCAGCACAGTCGGCCTGCTGGTTTTGGGAGACCAACAACCTCAACAAGTTTGCCGACGCCGACGACATCCTTGGCATGACCAAGCGGATCAACGGCGGCACGATCGGATTAAACGATCGGATCAAGCACTACAAGCACGCGCTCGCCGTGATGCAGGGAGGCCACTGATGAAAGCCCTGCTGATCGCTGCTGCCATCGTCCTGGGTATGGCCAGCTGCGAAGACCGCTTCAGGTATCCCTGCCAGGACAACAAGAACTGGAACAAGCCCGAGTGCCAGCGCCCAACCTGCGCATTGACTGGCACTTGCCCAGATCAGCTTGTGCCTGCTTCTGACTTCAAGCCGGAGGAACAGAAACCATGAAATGGACACCAGACCAAATTGATTCAGTCATCAAGCTAATCATCGGCGCGACCTTCTGCCTGGTGCTGCTGATGATGAGCAGCCTTGCCATGTACAGCGTCGTGTTTGTGACGCAACCAATGGTCGGCATCGCGCCAGCTGACAAGCAGTTCTTCATGCTGCTGTCGGACATGTCGAAGTACATCCTCGGTGCGCTGGCCACCCTGCTCGCCATCAAAGGCAAGGATGGTGTCGCCAAGCTGATCGACCCGCCGCCTGGTGTCAGCAAGGCCAGCGATTGGACTGACCCACAACCACCAGCACCGAAAGCTCCGGCACCAGCTCACGCACCAGTGAGGCAGGAGCCGCAGCTCGACCCTATCCCGGCACCTGCTGTCGTCACCGGCTTCAACGGCAAGGCAGCGCCGCTACCAGCTCCACAACCTGAACTGTAAGGAGGCAACGATGCACACACTACTTTTGATTGCGAGCTTGCTGTTAGCTCCCAGCGCTCACGCTGGCGGCGAGGTCAAGAAGGTCTGCCACACCGAGAAGATCAAAGGCAAAGACATGGAGGTCTGCAAAACCATCAAGGTGCATAAGAAATTGGAAGGCACCAAGGTGCCACCAAAATGAATCCTTACCTGGTTGCCGGTGCTGTCATTGCCGTCGCGGTCGCCGGTGCTGCCGGGTACATCCAGGGCGCGGAGCATGGTCGGGCCGAGGTGCAAGCTGCCTGGGATAAGGAGAAGGCCAAGCTCGCTGAGGAGTACGCCAAAGCGCAGCAGGCAGCGCGTGAGAAGGAACAGCAGCTGCAGACCCAGGCTGACCAACTAAGGGAGGAAACTAATGCGAAGACTCAAGAGCTCGCTGTGCGTGCTGCCAGCCTTGCTGACAGCGTGCGCAAGCGCCCCGAGCGCCCCACCGCCCCGGCAAGTACCGTGTCCAGTACCGCCGGCGCTGTCTGCCCCGCCTGCAGCTGCACGGGAGCAGCCCTTTCTCGAGAGGATGCAGAATTTCTTGTCAGGGAAGCTGCCCGAGCCGACGAGCTCCGCATCGCCCTCGACGCCTGCGTCCGACAGTACGAAACCTTGAGGCTTCGCTAACCACCGACGCGACGCCTCTCCTTGCGTCTTCTCCCAAGCGTTGGTGGATTACCCCGGCTCCGCGCCGGGGGTTTTTTCCTTGTCGCTCATGTTGGCACCAAGCAACCGTAGCCTGCGCTGGTAGTTCTCTGTGTGCTTCATCTTTGGCAGCAGATCCAGCTTGTCGATCACAGCCTTGTTAACCTCCTTGAGCTGACGCAGCGCTGTCATCCTGCTGCGCTCGGTTGCCTTGCCTGCGGTCAGTGTCTTCTCTGCCAGCGCCTCATAAGCATCCGACCATTCTTGCCAGGATGAATGCGCCGAGATGATGCGCGGCTCGGTGTTTTCACCCTTGCTTGGCACATACAGCGGCACACCGTCTAGCGCATCAAGTTCTGCAACAGGTTCTGCAGATTCTGCAGAATCGTTCTGCAATTCGACATTGGCTTCTTCCAGGTCTGGCACATACTCCTCTTCGACCGGCGCTGGCGGCGGGATCATGTCGAGTGGGTTGGCCGGCAGCGGCGTGACATCCTTGATTGGGCGTGGCTTTGCCTCATCAGGAAAGTCTGCGGCTTCCTCGGCAGTGATCAAACCCTTCAACACATCAGGGAAAGCATCGCGCAGCGCAAAGCCTCGAGCTCGCATCTGGAGCATTCGCTTCGGGTATGCCTGCCACGGACCCTGCTTGCCCCATAGGCCTGCCCGCTTGGCGTCGTTCACGCTGAAGCGAACGATCACCGGATTGCGACCCTTGCGCCTGGCAACGCAGACAGCTGCGTAGTCGCCAGTGCCGTCGGTGCCTTCGAAGGATTCATCGACACCGTCGCAGACCGCGCTGGCCTGCACCAGGGCCATCATTGCGTCACCGTAGACCGAGGGCTTGCCATTGATCACCGCGATGTTCTGCAGCGCCTGCATGGGTGCCAGGCCAAGCTCATAGCCCCATTGCACGCAGACCATGATGTCCTGCGGTTTGCCCTGGTAGGCGCGAGGCACCATGCTGGACTCGGCCAGCATCTTTGAAAACTCCATAGCCTCGCCCATCGTGGCAGGCGCAAAGCCCTGCCGGTTAGTTGTAGTCAACTGCATCTTCTTCTCCTGGCAGGAATGCTTCGATTGTGTAAAGGATCAGCGCGGTGAAGCTCTCGACAATTTCTTCTGCTTCTTCTTCGCTGGCTTTTGGCATCGTGTTCAGCAGCGCAACCACGGCGCGTGCATGGGCTGCTTCTAGTTTGGTGAGCTCGCGGGTAGTCATGCTGTGATCTCCTTGATTGCTAGTGTTGTTTGACGAATGGTGTAGGCCTCTTTGGCCGGTACGATCTTTTCTGGCTGGGCCTTGTACGAACGCATTGGCCAACGGATCTCGAAACGTCCTACGCGGCCTTTGGCGGCTTCGCCGAGCATTGCCTTGAGTTCGGTCTCGGCCTCAGCTCTGCGTGCCTCTGCGGCCTCCATGTCGGTCTTGGCAGCCATGATCTGGTCGGCCAGCTGCTCGGCCCTGGCAGGCAGGTTGACCGTCATGTTTTCGTCAGCAGCCGGGTACATCCGATCGGCATCTTTGGGATTGGTCGGCGGGTAGTAGTCGATCTCGCCGGTTGCTCGGAATTTTTCCAGCTTGTTCTGGAACTCCAGCACCGCTGCCTTGATGGTCTCGAGCGTCTGGGCGTGCGGCTCAAACAGGAACACGCGCATCTGGGTTCCCTGGTACAGCACCGAGAGTGCGCCCCACTTGGCCTGCACGATCTCCATCTGCGCCTGCAGCTGCACCGGCCCACGGTAGAGCGCTGGCATTTCCTCGGGCTGCGTGGCAGTCAGCTTGGCCTCGAGCACCCCAAAGCCTGCGAGCTCGATCTCTTCCTGGCCGACGACGATGATGCCGGCCTCCAGGTCGGTGCGGATCTTCTGGCCGCGACCATCTGCGTATCCATCCAGGCTGCAGGCGATCGGCAATGTCGGGTGGTAGAAGGCGTCTTCAAACTCGGTGGCCACGTCCGAGAGCTCAAGCCGGCGGGCAGTCTCCCAAAGGATCAGGCGCTCGATCCGGTCGCCCCAGCCCATCGCTTCGTTCTGTTTGTTCACGCGCTCAACGCCGGTGATGGCATTGATCGACAGCTGCAGTTCATCGTTGGGCGTCTGGTATTTGGAGAGACCCAAGAGCCCCGGCAGCCGGCTGGCTGACATCATGGTGTCTGGTGTTTTCTTTCCTGCCATTTGTTATTCCTCCTCAGTTAGCGCGTAGACCCGGATGACGCGGGCGTGCGCAGCGGCATGAGTGGCTTCTGTGTAGCCAATTGCCTTGAATTTTTTGGACTTGAAGACCGACCCGAGGACGCTCGGGTGCAGCTCTGCGGGCAAGCGCACCTGTGACCGAATGTCATTGATGCACACCGTGCCTTGTGACCGAGCTATCTCAACCGCCAGTGCTCGGCAGCGCTCTAGGAACGCTGTGTCTCTGCGCTCAAAGAGACTCATCTGGGCGTCGCGTAGCACGCGGCCCATTGCCAGATCGGACATGGTCGCCCCCTAGTCGGTTAGGTAGGCGAGCACCAGCATCGCGCCAAACAGCGCGTACAGGATTGTCTCGAAGATGGATTCGACCAGCTGCTGACGACGGTCGGCGTCGAGCGTGGCCTGGATGCGATGCTCCGACCAGGGGGTCAGAGAGTCGTTGTGCGGTGCGGGAGTCTTGTGTTTGTCGCCAGAATAGTCTGAATACAAATTATGCGACAAACCCCATATGTAGTTGTTGCGGTTTGGAAAACCGCAATACACATATGCGCGTTCCGGCTTCTCCGCTTCCAATGGATTCAATTGCTTGTTCATGATTTCTCCTGTTGCACATTAGTTATGGCTGCGTCACAGCGCCTACTACATGTAGTGGTTGGCTTTTTCAGCTCTGCGCCAGTTGGTGATCTCGCGGAACCCTGAACCCGGCTGCGCGTGCATGACCGCCGCCGCCGTACTCCTTGGCGATCTCGCTGACATCCAGACCATTGGCGGCTGAACGCAAAGAAAAAACACGACCTTCCTGTGTGTCCATGTAACAGGCTGCAAAGGGCTCGCCTTCGCCCATCAGGTGGCCTGCGTCGCTGCTCATCGTGTATGGCAGGTTTGCCACGGGGACTTCATGGCCAGCGATGACCATGCGCCGTTTGCTGACCTTCACCAGCTCGGCAATGTCCTTGTGGTGCTTGCGCTCAATAGCCGCCCCAGCGGCGGTCATCTTGAGAAGCTCAACCTGGTCGGCTGCCATGAGCTTGTCCCACAGCTCAAAGCTGTACTCATGGCTGAACACAAAGGCTTGAACTTCCCGAGTACCCGGCAGCTTGAAACGCCACAGGTCGCGATCTTCAACATGGCCAAGCAGCAAGGGACGATCTTCATCTGGGAACAAGTAATCCCAAGCCAGCGTGGCCCCGCTGCGCTCCAAGTCGACAAACCAGTTCAATTGCGGCTCGCTACCCAGGTAGCTGTCCTGCCTAAAAAGCGGGCGCAGGTCTTCAATGGCAGTCTTGTGGTGGTCGATTAGCGTCACGCTGCGTGCAGTCGCCAGCATCTGCTCCACCACGGGGCGCTTGTAGCTGAAATCAACCAGGTAGACATCGCGGCCAGCGACATCTGGGGGGTCTTGTTGATAGACCCCTGGGAAATACTCGGCGCTGTCTTTGAATTTGCGCCAGAAGCACCAGGCGGCACTAAAACCGTCAGCGCAATTTGCGTGATAGATGACGATTGGCTTCACAGCGCACCTCCATTGCAGAGGCGCTGTGTCACAGGAGCGTTGCGCTCCTGCTTCCTGCTGTTGCCCAGCCTATTGTGGAGGCCGGGTTTTGTGCCACTATCTAAACACTGTATGTAGTTGTTTTGCCGGCAATAACCGGTATACACATATGCGCGGGATTCTGCCTGGTTTAGTTGCTGTTTCCTCGTCATTTTTAGACCTTTCATTAGGGATTGAAAGTGTTATAAAAAACCAAACGGTGTTTTCCGTCTGACCTACTACCTGTAGTTGTTGCCGACCAGCTTCTTAAATTCGGCTTTGCCTACCTTTTTCTCATTGCGCTGGTGCAGCTCGCGCTTGGCGGCTTCCATCGCGTACCTAGCCTCGAGGATGCGCCAGATGTCGGTGCGGTCATCCTCCCAGGCGATCTGGGTCAGCTCCTTGGAGAGCTCATTGAAGATCTTGGCTGCCCATTTCACGTCATCAATGACCAAAATGGGCACATCAAGCCGGCAATTGAGGCCGCGGCCAACGCGGTTGAAATACTTGGCCACGGTCTTGCGATCCAGGTCTTTCATGCCGTCTAGCGGCTTAACAGGTTGATAAGTCATTGATTTGTATCCTTAAAATTTTTGTACTGTGCGTTTATCCAGTATATCACCGCGCAATATCGTCCTGTTTATCGCTGGCAGTTTGTGCTTCGTAGAACCGTTCGATGAGTTCAGCTCGCTCTTTTGCAATGCGCCGTTCGTTGTATCGACGCACGAAGTACGCCACCACAAATAACGCGGTGTAGAAAACGCCGAACCAGAACATGAACCGATCGCCGACATACAACCCTGTGCCAATAATCGCTGGGCCGGCCAAGATAATGATGAGGCCCATAACTTCGTCTGCGGAGTTGTACGCTGGCTGCTGTTCGTTTTGAGACCGATTTTGGTTTTTGAAGAAGTTAAAGAAGTCTCCTGATTCAACCCACTTGACCAGCAGCCTGGTCTTTTCTTCTTCTCGATGTTTATCTTCCATCCGCTTGATTAACCAGCCGATTACCAGCATCGCGGCGAACAAACCGACCAGGAACAGGGTGCCTTTAAGGGTATTCATCACTTGATCCTCTTGAGCAAGTTCGATACCTGGCTTGCACGCCAATCGTTGTTGCCGCGTGGTGTTTCGACGCCGCGAGCGGTCAATGCAGCGGCGATGTCGCGCAGTGTGGATGCGCCAGACTTGCGGATGATGTCGCGCACGATCGGGCCAACGCGGTCAGCGTAGGCGTCTGCCTTGGCCTTGATTGACGCAACGCCGACAGCGCTGCCGATCTCGGGTGTCGGGCTGCCGAGCTTCTTGCCCTGCTTCTTGAGTGCTGCCAGCGCCTGCTTAGTGCGCTCGCTGATGCGGCCTGCTTCGTATTCGGCAAACACCGACATCATTTGCAGGAAGGTGCGGTCAGCTTCTGGCATGTCAGCGCAGACAAACTTGGTCTGGCTGTTGAGCAGGGTGCTGATGAACTGAACGTCGCGTGCCAGGCGATCGAGCTTGGCGACCACCAGAGTGGCTTTCTGCTTGCGTGCGAGCTCGAGTGCCGCCTTCAACATCGGGCGCTCATGCAGTTTTTTCCGGGTGCCTGATTCGATCTCGGTGAACTCACCGATCACAGACCAGCGACCGCCATTGAGAAAGTTGGTGACCAGCTCGCGCTGTGCATCGAGGCCGAGACCTGAAGCGCCCTGCTTGTCGGTGGATACGCGGTAGTACGCGACGAATTTGCCTGTGTGTGGTGCCATGTTCCTGCTCCTGTATCTCGGTTGCAGCGGTCGGACTTGACCGTTAAAGCGAAAAATATATTGCGCCAAGCAATCTGTCAAGCACCCAAACGTATCTTTTGCACGACGTTATCATTCTTGTACGCATTCACAGCGTTTGGTTTTTGGTATATCGTGCGGCAATACCCCCTTTTGGAGTTTGTATGGAAAAACATTCGGCATTCATGATGCGGCTGCGCCCCGAGGTGCGCCGGCTGCTCGACCAGGCTGCCCAGGATCAGCGCCGCACGCGGGTGTCGATCCTTGAGGAACTGATTCTCGAGGCCTATGCCAAGCGCTATGCAACCACTGAAGCCAGGTTGGATAAGTTGCTGGGGGCGCGTTGAACGGGCGCGGCAAACGAAACAAGGGTGCAGCTGGTGAACGTGAGCTCGCCGCCCTGCTCTCTGACCAGCTGGGGTTTGTGGTCAAGCGCAACCTGGGCCAGGCCAGAGATGGTGCTGACGACATCACCATCGAGCACTTCCGGCTGGAGGTGAAGCGCCAGGAGCGGTTGCAGATCGATGCCTGGAGCGCCCAGGTCGAGGCCTGCGCCCTGCCCGGCCAGATCCCCGTGGTGGCTTACCGACGCAACGGGCAGCCCTGGCGCGTGTGCCTGCTGCTTGAGCACTTTATTCCCATGATGAGAGACCAACTAGGAGGAAACGATGCGCAACCTGAAGCTGGCGCTCGATGAAGAGATGCCGAAGCCGAAGCAAAAGAAGGTGGATGACACACCCTCGGTGTGGAACCCAAATTTCAAGTACCAGCCGGCAGGCACTGCAATGGATCTGGCTGCGAAGTTCAAGCGCATTCAGCGCGAGCAGGCCAAGGCTGCCAAGCAGAACAAGGTGCGGCGGGTCAAATGATTCGGATCTGGCGAGTGTTTCGGATGTGGCGATTGTCAGGCTTTGGAATCATGGCTGCGGTCAGGCAGACCAGGCGCTACCTGCGCCGGCATGGTGGGCGTAGGTTGTGAAAAGCCATTGTCCAATATGCAATCGGGAGCATTGGCGACCGCGCACAGTCGAGCTCAAGGGTGAGCTGGTCTGCACGCACAGCGAAGCCTGGCGCCACGCCTGCGAGGTGCGCTGGGCGTTAAGGCTGCCAGACAAGGCCAGGAAGCCACGCATTACGAAGTTGGACTACCTGAACGGTGTGGAGCAGCAGCGCGGTTCAGAGGCACGTTACAAGCTGCGAGAAAACATGCTGAAGGAGTATCGCAATGGAAAAAGTGAGAACCAAACACAAGTTGCTGGACACGCTGATCGCAGAGTTGCCGGCAAGAAATGACGCACACATTGCCAAGAAGGTTGGCTGGAAGCAGGCATTTGTGAGCAAGTTGCGGCATGGCCACGTTGGGTTTAGCAGCAAGCGCATCCTTGAGCTGCATGACGCGACAGGCTGGGAGATCAGCCGGATCAAGGGGCTGCTGTGAGTTACATGTTTGCCGCGATGTTTCTCTTTGGTGCCGGCTTTGCGGTGCTGGCGATGTTGATTGCGCTGTGGATCTCGCTGTTGACCGGAGAGGAGCCATGAATAACCGTATAAGGAATTCGGAAAACCGTATACGGAATTCCGACGAAGAAAAGTGGATTGTGAAAGACATGGCATATCGCCCTGGTGGATTGCCGCAGCCAACAGCGCTGGAGCGAGTAATCGCCGAGCAGCAGGAAAAGATCGACTGGTTGACCGGAGACTTGAAACGAGCGCACGAGACTTCAGAAACCCTTTGGACGCGCCACAACGAACTGTTTGAGGCGATTGCCAGGCTGCTCGACTACGACCTGCCCATCGATCCGACCGAGCAGCACTGGACGCAGTTCAGCAAGCTGCGCCACGCCGTGCGGATGCAGATGTTGGATACCGGCTACTGCTTGCATTGCTACAACTTTGTGTGCGAGTGCGACTATGACTGATGACATTGGCGACCGCTTTGCGCACCGGCTGGCCATCATGCTCGAGTGCGCCCCGCTTGATCCAACCGGCACCTGGAACGATGGTCACCAGCTGCTGGACGAGTACCGGCAGGCATTGCGTGAGCGTGACGAGGCGCTTGGCATTCCGTATGTCAGCGGGTTTGGGAAGGACTGATGAACGCCCTGCCTGACAACATCGTGGAGTTCAAGCTGCCGAAGAAACCCAGGGTCAAGGAGAAGGAGCCAGACCCGGATAGACGCAAGGTCGCAGTGCTGCCGATCCGCGCAGTGTTCGACCAGCAGCTCACGCACGGCGGGCTGCAGGTGCTGGCCGCTATCTGTGCGTTTGCTAACCGTGCCGGCATCACCTGGGTGAGTCAGACCAGGTTAGCCAAGGATCTTGGGATCAGTCAGCAGGCTGTGGCCAAGCAGTTCAAGCAGCTGCGCGAGTTGGGTTACCTCGAGACAGTCAAGAAAGGGTTTAAGGCCGAGCGCACAGACACCATCCGGGTGATCTTCGATCCAAGCGTAGACGTAGCCACAGCAATCGCAGTGACCAGCAGAATCGAAGACACCAGGCCACCAGAGATGAGAAAGGAGCAACAAATGCAGCAAGACAACAGCATCGACCCTGAAGGCCTAAAGCGCATCCAGGACATGATCAAAGGCGTCGTGAAGCCAGTTCAACCACCAGCAAAGGAGTACAAAATGCCCAAAGGAGACACCATCACCGTGGCCAAAATGAAAGCAGAAATCGCTGCTAAGAAAGCAAGAAAGGAAGCCAGCAATCACAACCCACAGGTTGTAAACGAGAAGGCCGTCCAATTACAACCTGATCACAACCTGGAGGTTGTACATAACACAGAAGAACATAAGGTTAACCTTATGTATAAGAACATTGTTTATAAAGAATTAAAGGTTAACTTAAAGGATTTAGAAGTACTAAAGATTTTAGTAGGAACTATAGAGGTTGATGAATTGGAAACTCTTTGCAGACAGTTGACAGAACGCTATCGCAGCGAGGGCATCGCAGTGCCGACCAGCGAACCACTGCTGGTAGACGACCTGATCTACATGAGCAGCGAGAACATCCTGCGAGCGCATGGCCTTTAAACGCGTTTTAAGGTACCTACAAGGCACGATCATGGGTCAGGTAATAGGCAGACATGGGCAGGCAGGGAAAACGGCTTGTAGAGCCTCTAATCGCGTCTGTCCAAAATCCATACGTTCGTCTGCGTGTTGGACACCAGGGGGTGCTGCGACGTGTCTACCTTGAAGCGACCCTGGCCTGCTCTGGCTGGACAATCGATCGGGCTCGAGCGGCTGGGTAGTTCGTTGCCAGAAAGGCACCCTTTGCCCCCCGCCCCCACCGTTGCGCTGGCGGGTGCCTGTCTCAATTTTTCCCCCGTTTTTCTTTGTCGGGGCTTTTGGTAGTTTAACAACTAGGAGATTAACAACATGGCATACAACCACAAGCCGAACTATGGTTCTGCTTTTGCTAACAAAGACAAGCGCGAGGATTGGCACGCTGACTTCCGTGGCGACATCATGTTGCCTGATGGCAAGCTGTACTTTCTCGATGTAAGCCGTGCGAAGACGCAGGCTGGCGATGAGTACTTCAAGGTGAAGATTGGCAAGGAGAAGGCGATTGTTTCTCCTCCGTTGAATGGTCACTCGCAGGCCAAGGGCAACGGTTACCAGCCGCAGCCTGCTGATGACATTCCTTGGTGAGCGTGATGGCAGGCAAGAAACAAACCTCTGTCATCCCACCTCTGACCAACTGGGGTGGCATCCGGTCTGTGCAGAGAAGGCTTGAGCGCTCAAACACCCTGATCCAGAACCGGGAAGCGGTGAGTTATGCCCTGCTCTGCATGGCCAACACCAAGATCACCGACATCATGACCTGGGATGAGGCTGGCAACGTCAAGGTCAAGGCTGCGCACCAGATCCCTGAACACGCCTTGCAGGCGATCAAGAAGGTCTCGGTCAGGACGGACAAGGAAGGCAACAGCTTTCTGGACATCGAGCTGTACGACAAGGTCGGCGTGCTGCGGTTGCTGGCCAAGGCGTCTGGGCTGTTGGATAACCCTGATGAGAATGACAAACCGTCTGTGATCGATGTGAACGTGGTGGCACCGCCGAGGGGGGAGCAATGAGCGATAAAGAGAAGCTGGCGCAGTGGATGATTCAGCGCAGCTACGCCACAGGTCATGGCGATACGCTTGAAGATCTGCTGCAAGAACTTGAGTGGCAGATTGCAGATGGCTGGAATCGTGCGTTGATGAATGGCGTTGAGACTGAGCGTGAGCAATGCGCGAAGCTGTGCGATGCGCTTGGCGATGAATATGCCGATGCAAACCCTGCTGACTGCGCCGCCGCCATCCGCGCACGATCACAATGAGTCTTTGGAGGAAACGTGGCAAGAACGAAAGAACAATCGGACAAAGCGATTTCAGGCGCAGGCTTGAATCTGGACTTCAGTCAGAGCCCAGTGATCTACGACTTCATCCAGAGCAATGCGTTCGTGCAGGGCATCATGGGGCCGGTGGGCTCGGGCAAGTCCTATGGCTGCGCAAGCAAGATCTTCTTGAAAGCCATCAAGCAAAAGCCATCCCCGGTCGACAACATCCGCTACACCCGCTGGGCAGTGGTCAGGAACAGCTACCCGATGCTGAAGACCACGACGATCAAAACCTGGCTGGATCTGTTCCCCGAGTCGACGTTCGGCCCGATGCTGTGGACTCCACCGATCACCCACCACATCCGACTGCCAGCTCGAGGGGACGCAGCCGGGATTGACTGCGAGGTCATCTTTCTGGCGTTAGACCAGCCCAAAGATGTGCGCAAGCTGCTGTCGCTTGAGCTCACCGGTGCCTGGGTCAATGAGGCCCGAGAACTGCCCAAGGCGGTGATCGACGGCCTGACACACCGGGTCGGGCGATACCCGACCAAGCGCGACGGTGGTGCGACCTGGCACGGCATCTGGATGGATACCAACCCAACCGATGACGACCACTGGTGGCACCGCATGGCAGTCAAGGAAAAGATGTCCGGCCCGTATGCCTGGAAGTTCTGGCAGCAACCAGGTGGCGTGGCCGAGGTCGACCCTGCCGACCTGCCCGACAACCCCGAGGCTAACGACCATGTCCTTGCTGCCGGCAAGTGGTGGAAAATCAACCCGGCAGCCGAGAACGTCAACAACCTGCCCGGCGGCTACTACCAGCAGATGCTGCTCGGTAAGAACCTCGATTGGATCAAGTGCTATGCCGGTGGCCAGTACACCTACGTCCAAGAAGGCAGACCCGTCTGGCCTGAGTACGATGATTCGACCATGTCCGGCGAGACCGATCTGTCGATGGACGCGCCGATTCAGGTCGGCCTTGACTTCGGTCTGACACCTGCTGCCACCATCGGCCAGCGCCTACCTAACGGTCGCTGGGTCATCCACCATGAGATCGTCACCTTCGACATGGGTCTCGAGCGTTTTGGTATGCAGCTGCTGGCTGAGCTCAATACCCGCTACCCGCAGCACCAGGTGATGATCTGGGGCGATCCTGCTGGTATGGCACGCGATGCCATCTATGAGGTGACCGCGTTCGACTTCCTGCGCACGCTGGGCTTAAAGGCGCAGCCGACCGCGTCTAACGACTTCAAGGTACGTCGAGAGTCAGCTGCAGCGCCCATGCAGCGCTTGATCGATGGCAAGCCTGGGCTGATCGTCAATCGCTCCTGCAAGCTGCTACGCAAGGCTCTGGCAGGCGGCTATCACTTCAAGCGGGTGGCAGTCGGTGCCGGCCAGGAGCGCTTCCGAGATGCACCCAACAAGAACGAGCACTCGCACATCGGCGATTCATTCGGCTACCTGATGCTGGGCGGCGGCGAATACAACCGCATGACCAGGTCGCACAACCTGGGCGGCAAAGCGCCCGGCATGACGGTGGCCAAGATGGACTTCGATATTTTTGCATGACATATATCGGGCATATAGCTTTTGTCTTGCAACCCGTGCAAAATCCAATAGAATCTTTTGCATATGAGCGTCGACATTGATTTGGGCATCTCGCATCACTTCTCTGATGGTGTGTACGCCAGACAGATGATGCTGCCGAAGGATCACTTTGCTGTGACCCATGCGCACGAATATAACCATCTAAGCATCCTTGCCAGTGGTCGGGTGACGGTGGAGATCGATGGCAATGCCGAGGAGTTTGCTGCGCCGGCCTGCATCAATATTGCTGCCGGCAAGCACCACCGGATTGTCGCGCTCGAGGATTCGGTCTGGTTCTGCATCCATGCCACGGATGAAACAGACCCAGACAAGCTGGATGAAGTTTTGATCGGAGGTTGATATGCCATTTTGGATTGCAGCGGCGATTGTTGCGGGCTCCGCTTACACCGCCAACGAAGCGCGTAAATCGCGTGTTCAAGCAGAGCAACAGCAGAAACAAGCGCTGGCGCAACAGCAAGCAGATGCTGAAGCGATGCGAGCGCGGTTCGCAGAGCAGTCGTCGATCTTCAGCCGCCAGGCTGGGTCGCTTGAAGAGCAATCGAGAATCGCCAAGGATCAGCTCGCTACTGCTCAAGCGGCGCTCTCGCAAAACGTCAAGTCATACGAGACCGGCCTGTCGCAGTACCAGCAGGCCAGGCTTGAGATGGAGCAGAAAGCCAAGGAAACACAGGCTGCTATCGATGAGCAACGACGCAAAGCGGCAGAGACCGAAGCCACACAACTACGCGCACGCACTCGCGGTGGTCGACGCATGTTGCTCTCTCAAGAGCGCTTGAACCCTGAACTCGGGGTCACAAGCGAATCACTTGGCACCGGATTGATGATCCAGTAATGGCTACCGCACCAACCATTTACCAGAAGCGGCAGGCAACGCGCCGCTCTACCGCTGACATTGAGCGGCTAGGCAAGCAATTTCAAACTGGATTGCTTGATGTCACACAACAGCAGCAGGATGCATTCTCGCAATGGCAAAAGAATGCTTCTGCGACGATGGCTCCATACGAGGCAGCTGTCCAGCAATACACCAATGTTTCATTCCCTGCTTATCAGCAGCAGCTGGCTCAGTACAACCAGGCAATATCTACCTATGAGCAACAAGCCGCTGCATACCGCGAGCGGCTCAATGCTTTTCAAACGTCACTGAGAGATTTTGAAGCAAGCCTGCAGCCAGAGCCGGTTGTACAACCCCAAACTGGCGGCGGGTTAATCGCTCAAGTTCGCGCAGCCGTAGCGCAAAGCGAGCGTGCTAGTCAAGCGAGTCAACGCGCTATTCCGACGTTTACCGAACAGGCGCCAACAGCACCAGCAATCTCGATGCCAACGCCACCAGCACCACCTGGTGCGCCACCGCCAATCGCAAGCCTTGATGTCGCGCCGTTTGCTGCCAAGCGTGGTGAGCTTGAGACCACGTTCAAACGCGAGCTCGGCGAGCGTAAAGCAGCCAAGCAGAACGTCGTGATGCGCAGGATCGGCAGACCAATGTTGCAGGAGGCGTGATCATGGAACAGAAAGACAAGATGAAGCAGAAGGTCTCTAAGGTGATGCGCGAGTACAAGGCCGGCACGCTGAAGTCGAGCTCTGGCGACAAGGTCAAGTCGCGTGACCAGGCAGTGGCGATCGCTATGTCAGAGGCCGGCATGGCCAAGAAAGGTAAGCAATGAAAGAGGTGTGGGATAAGCCAAGGCCGAAGGATCTCGGCAAGCCGAAAGAACTGTCTGAGGTACAGAAGCGCAATGCCATGCG
>Ga0255143_1000401_pt1 | contig 13966 bp, 36 predicted proteins | sample Atl_Cont_RepC_0h_FD_183625 | JGI IMG/M metagenome (GOLD analysis project Ga0255143, IMG submission 183625) | Freshwater microbial communities from Altamaha River, Georgia, United States - Atl_Cont_RepC_0h | ecosystem: Environmental > Aquatic > Freshwater > River | place: USA: Georgia | collected...
CGGCGGCCACTGGATCTGCGCCATCGGCTACGACGCCGACGCGATTATCGTGCACGACCCGTTCGGCGACCTCGACCTGGTGAGCGGCGCCTACGTCAACAACTGGGGCGCACGGCTCCGGTACTCTCGCCGCAACCTCGGCCCGCGTTGGATGGTCGAGGGGCCCAGCACCGGCTGGGCGATCATCGCCAAGCCCTGATGCAACTCTCCGACCTGATCCGCATCTATCCCGGCGTGCTCCCGGCCGGGCGCTGCCAGGAGCTGATCGATGGCTTCGAGGATCGCGCCAGCCAGCACCTGATCCACACCGGCGACGCGCTCAGCTTTGCGGAGCTGAACATCACGCAGCACTGGCAGGAGGCGCACGACATCGCCTTCCAGGCGGTGCTGCCATGGTTCGAGCAGTACACCCGCGACCTCGGCATCAGCGGCCTGCAGTGGCCCACTGAGCTGGCCTTCGAGGAGCTGCGGATCAAGCGCTACCGCGCCGGCGGCGAGGACCAGTTCGCGCCCCATGTCGACGTGCAGGATCACGCCAGCGCGCGGCGGTTCCTGGCGGCGCTTCTCTACCTCAACGACGTGGAGCAGGGCGGCGAGACGGAGTTCATGCAGTGGGGCCAGACGATCCGCCCCAGGGCCGGCACGCTGCTGCTGTTCCCACCGCTCTGGCCCTGGCTGCACGCCGGCCGGCCGCCGCTCTCAGGGGCGAAGCACATCCTCAGCACCTATTTCCACTACGTCTAGCCTGAAAGGAGCATCACGATGGACTTCATGGACGCACACTCTGCCCAGTACCTGGGCCTCGCCCTGTTCGTCGCCAGCGAGCTGGTCGGCATGAGCAAGCTGCGCAGCAACAGCCTGCTGCAGCTGGTGCTCGCAGCCGGGCGCCGCGCATTCCCTTTCGATCGTCGCTGATGATCGACCGCGACGCGATGGTGCGCCAGCTCCGCCTTCATGAAGGCGAGCGGCTCAAGCCCTACCGCTGCACCGCCGGCAAGCTGACGATCGGCATCGGTCGCAACCTGGATGATCGCGGCATCACCCGCGAGGAATCCGCCTACCTGCTGGCCAACGACATCGCCGCCGAGGAGCGTGAGCTGCTGCGCGCGCTGCCCTGGGTGGCGACGCTCGATGAGGTGCGCCAGCGCGTGCTGCTCGACATGGCCTTCAACATGGGCATCGTCGGGCTGCTCGGGTTCAAGCGCACCCTGGCCACGATCCAGGCCGGCGACTACCAGGCCGCGGCCACGATGATGCTCGACTCGCGTTGGGCGAAGCAGGTGGGCCAGCGAGCGGAGCGGCTGAGCCGGATGATGGCGACCGGCAAGGATCCACGCGAGCTCTGGCCGCCGTCATGACCTACCGCCAGGGCCGGTTCGATCTGATCGTCGGCGGCGTGCTGCGGTCTTACCAGCGATGGGAGGATCTGCCGGCCGCCTTCGATCACGTCGTGCGGTTCGAGCCGGACATCCCACCCGCGCCACACACGCCGGAGCAGCACGCCGAGGCGGCACTGTGGAACAGCCGGCTGCAGCAGTTGATGGAGATCGAGCGTGCCAGCAGCAACCAGGATCGGTGATGCGGACATCCCGCACTGCTCGGGCATGGTTCGGGCGGAGGGGTCGCCGAACGTGTTCGTGAACGGGATCGCGTGGAGCCGCCAGGGCGACGTGAACACGCCGCACCTGCTGCCGCCAGCGCCGTGCCCGACGCACGCAGCGCCGATCGCGGTGGGCAGCACCAGCGTGTTCGTGAACGGCAAGGGCGCAGGCCGCGTGGGTGATGCGATCACCGGCTGCACCAGCGTGGCGGCTGGATCGCCCAACGTGTTCTGCGGGCCCTGAGGGCGGGCACAAAAAAGGGGCCTCTCGGCCCCCGGTAGTTCAGTCCTCCTCGATCATCCGATCGACCGTCTCGATGATCCGATCAGCGGCCTTGATCAGGCCAGCCACGTTCTCTTGGAAGCGGCGATCGGATTCCTCAAGCGCGGCGATCAGCTCGGCGAGGCTTTCAGAGATCTTCATGTTTCTAGGTGCGGGGTGGTGGGCATCTCTGCCCATGACGACACCCTACCGCCGGGGGTGCGCCCCGGGCGGGGTCGTGTCACAACTCTTCACATTGGCCCGAGCCGGCGGATCCGGTACTCGCCGCGACCGCTGCGGTAGTCCAGCAGGTCCGCCTCCCACAACCGGCGGATGCGGTTGCTCACGGTGGCCTGGCTGCAGAGCCAGTGTCGTCGCAGCACGTCGGTCTCGATGTGGCAGGGCCGCTCCGGCAGCAGTTGCTCCAGGTCGAGCCAGTCGAGCAGCACGCCATCCGGCACGCGATGGCGCAGGGATAGGAGATCGGTGGGGGTCATGAGGATGCCCCGGTTGCACGGGGCCTGTGGGCGATCAGACCGAAGCCAGCTGCTCGCGAATCCGGCCCATCACCTTGGCCGATCGGCGTGCGCGCGGCGCTGCGGCCGGCTGCAGTCGCTCGGCGATCGCTGCCAGCTGCTCAAGGGCATGTTGCGCCTGGCCCAGGCGGTCACAGGCGTCGCGGTATGCCTGCTCATAGAGGTCGACGCGCTGCACCACCTCCTCGGCCGGCAGGTAGGAGCCGGCAGAACTGATGTGGACGTAGACCGGTTCCGGCTGAGGTTCACCCTCGCGCACGATCTGCACGGAGCGGATCAGGTTGCGGGCCTGGTGCTCGCGATGAAGCTCGGCCGCCACCTCGTCGTTCCACTCAAAGACAGGGTGGAGGGGCGCGTCATCGGGGCGAGCATCTTGGACGACGAGCGGAGCGGTGAGCTCACCGTTCTCGCGGGAAATGCGCGCCAGCTCTTGGCCGGCGACCTGAGCATCGACACCGCTGACGCGGGTGCCGGTGCGGAAGCTGTAGGTGATGGTCATCTGAGTTGAGAGTGAAGGTGAAGGGGCGGAGAGACCGCCCCGATGGTGCCAAACCGGCGGTGCCGGTGCGTGCGATAGCGAGCCGAGGCCCGCCTAGCCAAGCCAGACCGGGGCGTGCCCGATCAAGCCATGGCTCGCCTTGCCTGCGGTGCCGCACCGCGCCCCGCCGGGCCATGCCTGGCCAAGCCTGCCGAACCACGCCTGGCCCGGCCTTGCCAGGCCGCGCCTCGCCGCGCTCAGCCCCGCCTCGCCTTGCCTGCGATGGGATGCCAAGCCTCGGCTGGCCTTGCCCCGCCTTGCCGGCGATGCCTGACCCGGCCGGGCCTTGCCTGGCCACACCATGCCGCGCCACGCCTGCCGCGTCGGGCCGTGCCATGCCGGGCCATGCCGGGCCATGCCATGCCTGCGGTGCCGAGCCCCGCCAAGCCGGGCCATGCCCGGCCTTGCCATTCCAGCCATGCCTGATTCTCTCCATCACACGATCTCGAACAGGCCGAAGCCCAGGCCGGCGCTCATCTTCGAGTCCGGCCGTCCCTCACCGATGCCCACCTGCAGGCCCACACGGGCGATCAGGTTCACCACGTCATCGGATGTGAGCATCCCGGCGTCGTACCGGATCCGCAGCGTGGCGCTCCACTCGCGGTAGAGCGGCCGGCAGCGCAGGTCGACCACACCAGTGGCGTTCCGCGTCGGGGCCACCCACGGCTCAGCTTCACCGCTGGTCAGCCGCACCAGTGGCGCGCCGTCCACGCGATCGAAGCCGTCCTGCAGCACCATGAACGCCAGCTTGGCGTGCGTCATCTTGAAGCCGCACGCCCGGCAGGCGCTGATCGCAGCATTGCGGAAGGCCGCGGCATGGATGCCTTCCCAGCCTTCGTCGGCGATGTGCTTGGCACCTTCATAGAGGGACTCGAAGTCCTTGGCCTCACGCTGCTTCCGGCTTTTGGCGGTGCTGCCAGCCTCCTGGGTCTGGCGCATCATCTCCATTGCCTTGGCGCTGAAGCGGTTGATCACCAGCGGAGCAGTGCCTTGGATGTTGATCTCAAGCCGGCGAAAGTCCGGCGGGGTGATGGTCGCGATTGCGGCCGCTTTCGTGGTTGCCATTGAGTGATGGGGTGAATGTCGGACCTCTCGGCCCGTGAGCACAACCTATGGGCCAGGGTTCCCCCGTCCAGCCTCATCGCCCCAAACCGTTACAACCTGTCACACTCCAAGGTCGTCGCTCACCCTGGCGACGGCGAATGAAAAAGCCCGGCTGTCTCACGGCCGGGCCCCACTCCCATCACACCGGTTCGCGCCGGCAGTCCTACGCTACCTCCGACCCCTGCCTGGGCTCGATGTTCTGGCTGGACATGAACCTGTCGCTCTCGGATCAGTTCGAGATCGAGAAGCAGGTGCGCTACATCCAGGGCTGCACCGATCTGCAGGAGCTCAGGCACCTGGCGGTGGAGCTGCTGCGGTTCTCATCGCTGCAAGCCCACATCTCCAGCCAGCTGGTGCTCCAGACGGCCGAGATGGAAGCCGACATGATCGGCGAGCCGACGGCTGAGCACCAGCAGCTGGCGGCCGAGATCCTGGCTCAGCGGGCGAGCAGCTGATCGAGGTAGAGCTCAGCCTGCCAGCGATCCTCTGCGTAGCGGCAGACACCATGAGCGCAGGCGCGGTGCTCAATGTGGCCGCGATCGGTCCGCAACACTTCGATGGTGCCGCCGTCGCGGTGGATCACATCGAGCACCTGGGTCACGGGAGGATCCTCGACGCCAGCCACAGAGTAAGGCCGCAGACCACGCAGTAGGCGACGGTGAGCAGGAGGAAGTCGTGGAGGGTCATGGGACCTGCCGCTGCAGCAGCTCGGCGGCGCGATCAAGCCGATCAGCTTGGCGGATGTCAAACGAGGTAGGTGCAGGTTCTCCTGGTTTGCCATGGCGTCTCCAATAGGCAATGCCCTTTAGCGTCTCGACCAACTCCGCCACCTCACCATCGCTAGGCTGCCCAGTGACAGAGGCCGGCTCCCTGCCTTGCGGCACAGCCGGTTCATCTGCCAGGGCGGCGCGGGCCTCAGCATCAATGTGAGGCGGCACAGAGCTGCCCGTCCGGTGCGCGTGGACGTAGATGGCCATCAGGTATCGAAGGTCCGTCATCATCCCCTGCTCCCCTGCACGGTGGCATCCCCGTTGTAGCGGCCAGTGACTGCGTAGCTGCGCTGGGGGGTGGCGGCCATCTGGTGGAACACCATCTGGCCGATCTTCATGCCCGGCCACAGGGCGACCGGGTGCAGCTGGCGGCTGTTGACCAACTCAAGGGTCATGACCCCGTGGAAACCTGGGTCTGCGTACCCAGCCATCAAGTGTTCGATCCCCTCGCGGGCGCGGGAGGACTTGAGCATGAACTGCGCGGCGATGTCGTCGGGCAGATGGAACGTCTCAACCGTGCAGGCCAGCACGAACTGCCCCGGCTTGGGCAGGTAGGGGTTCTCCTGCGTGTGCTGGTGCAGCGGGTAGGGCACCAGCTCCAGGCCCTCGGCAGATTCGATCAGCAGGGTGGGGCCGAGTCGCACATCCAGCGACGCCGGGTTGACCAACTCAGGATCAAAGGGACTTACCATGCCGCCGTTGCAGCGGGCGGTGATTTGCCAGTCAGCGAGGATCACTGCTCCACCTCCTGCTGCTGTTGCGCAGCTTGGGCGAGGCCGGTGTAGAGCGCGTGCATCGGGTGCGCCGGGTCGTGCCGGCCGTCAGCCTCGTAGAGCGCTTCGAGGCGGTCTTGCACCGCCTGTTGTTGGATGGGGTCGCAGTTGTTCATCGTTCGGTTCCGTTGAGGCGATCGGCTACCAGCTGGGCGTAGCCGGCGATGTCGTGCCAGTTGTCGGCATAGTCGGGGTCTCCGTTCAGGATCCGCCCGATCTTGTGGCAGATCATGTCCAGGGCCTCCTGCTGATCATGGGCCAGCGCTTTTCGGCGCAGATGCAAATGCCTATTGATGATCTGCTTCAGATCTTGAGTGCATTCGGCATGCCCAGTGAACTTGCCGTAACGCTGGCCCCGCTCCTGCAGGGTGTCGGTGATGTCCATCAGATCACAGTCCGGGTGTTGTGGTTTGGGTCGGTCTCATCCAGGTGGCACTCAGGCCCGAAGCCGGTGGCGAGCACTTCAGCGCGGGATGGCTCGGCTCGCTCGGCGTCGGTGGCCTGCAGGCTATCCAGCCAGCTGTCCAGGGCTGCCCTGCTGGTGGTGCTGCCCTTCAGCCTGAGGAACCGCCGCAGCTCGCGCTGGCAGCGGATCCACACGCTGGCGCTGCGGGCGTGAGCGATGAAGAACCGGCCGTTGATGTCGCGGCCGGTCTCGATGCTCATCCCACCCTGCAGGTTCAGGCGGTCGCGGCGCATGCCCTGATCTCAGTGGACCATCCATGGACGTGACGCAGCAGCGCCTGGCGCTCATGCGCGAGGTCGAGCGATGGCGTCAGCCACGCAGCGTCAGCATCGGTGTCGACCGTCAGCCCGGCGGCGAACGGTGCAGTTTGATCAGTGCCGGCCGGTGCGCAGATCCAGGCGCGGCCGCGGCGAAGGTAGTAGTGCTTCACAGGACAGGGAGAGGGATGGTTGAGCAGTGGAGGCGCGGCACCAGCCAGACGCTGGCGTCGTTGGTGGCCAGCACCTCGTAGTAGGGCCAGCCACGGATGGTGAGAACACCGGTGACGGTGGCGGTGTCGAGCACACCCCAGCCGAGGATGTAGACCTTCTGGCCGCGTTCGTAGCGCTGGCCCCGGCGGTGGGTTCTCATGGCTGCTTCAGCGCCTGGCAAGCGGCGACGACCCCAGCATTGCAGTCAGCGCGGGTCATGTCATCCAGCGTGGTGGTGAGGCAATACCAGAAGGCGCCGGAGAGGCCGGCGACCATGGCGAGGATGGCGAGGGTTCGCATGGTGATGGGTGCGATGGGTGCCGGGGTGGGCCCCCGGCGGGCCGTGGGGGTCAGGCGGTGGTGACGGCGAGGACTTCGGAGATTGCCCGAAAGATGTCGTCTGCAGTGGCAGCAGCGGGAAGATTGCGGTGAGCCAGGATTGCGCCTTTGTCGTCTTGACCGTTGGTGCCGACTTCGCGGTAAACCTGAACCGAGGATCCTTGCGCATGAGTCCAAGTCATGAGCATGTGGCCTTCTTTGCTGAGCTTGGTAACCATTGAAGTGAACCGATGGGGGGTGGCGGGGCGTCTCCGCCCTCGTGAGCCAATCATCCCCGCTGCACTGCCCCATGACCACGGCCGTGCAACAAACCTTCACACAGTCATTCCGCCTAGCATCCCAGCAGCAGCCATGCGCTCATGCAGGCCCGGATCGACGGCACCGAGCTGGTGTCCGCCCGCCAGGCACGCATCAGCTTCCGCCAGAGCATCTTCAGCGCTTGGGCTCACCGCTGCGCCTACTGCGGCCAGCCGGCCCAGAGCCTCGATCACGTCCACCCCAAGGCCAGGGGCGGCCTCACGGTGCGGCACAACCTGGTGCCGGCCTGCCTGCGCTGCAACCGACTGAAAAGCCACCGCGAGGTGTTCTCGTGGTGGCGACTGCAATCGTTCTGGTGCTCGGACGCTCAGGCTGCGCTGATCGCCTGGTTGCGCTCCGGCGAGTAGCAGCAGCACTCAGCCGCGAAGCCCAGGCCCTCCTCGCGTGGGTCTGGGAAGCCCAGGTCGCAGGCGGCGTCGCAGGCGGCACCGCGCCAGTGCTGGCACCGCTCGCAGCTGTGCTCAGCTGTCGGCGCGAGGTGGCGGCGGCGATGCCAGCGCGGGATCTCCGGGCACACGTTCCGGTGGCTGAGCCCTTGGCGAACCTGGCGCACGGCTTCGCGTGATGTGCTGCCCATCTGCCTGGCCATCTCGGCATTGCTGAGATCGAACGACAGCAGGACTTCGCGGACCTGATCGGGAGAGAACATGGCAAGGATGAGAGAAGGGGTCCGGGCCTCCGATGCCGCCAGCTACGGCAACCAGCACCCCACGTACTGACTGCGGCGGTGCCCGCCCTTACGGGTGGGGCCGACCCGGGTGGTGATGGTACGGTTGGCAGCGATGATTCTCAGATCATCGGCAGTCCGCTGCGGCCGGCAGCGGTGAGGCGGACACCGCGTGAGGACCCGCCACCGGCCAACCCATTCAGTAGCTGATGCGCACCTGGGCGATGCCGTCGAGCGGCACGCCGAGGCGCCAGGCAGCGCCAGCTGAGAGATCGAGGCTGTTGCAGTCGCAGCGATCGGTGATCGGCACTGTCAGCACGCGGCTGCCGTAGCGCACCGTGACGCGGGTGCCGCAGGGCAGCCAGGGGTGAGCCGCGCTCACGCCCCAGTGGCGGTAGGTGCCGCCGCAGTAAGCCGGGCCGCCGTTGAACTCCTGGTGGTAGACCGTGGCGGTCACCGGCCGGCCGGCGTGATGCGCGAGGGCCGGGCCCTGCAAGAACAGGGCCGCGGCGAGGGTCAGGCGGCGGATCATGCGCGGGCCTTCCTGCTGCCCTTGCGGCTGCGGCGAGCGGGAGCCGGGGCGGGAGCGATGGCCAGCACCGGCACGACGATCGGCTCAGGGGTGACGCCCACCAGCAAGGTGCTCCAGGCGGCGGCCAGCTCGTCATTGCGGGCCTCCAGCGCCTGACGCAGCAGGCGGCCCAGGTCGTAGGCCAGTTCAGCCGCCAGCACCAGCAGCGTGGCTGCGAAGGCCAGCACAGCAGCGGTCACCCGGGCGGCGCGTTCAATGTGCGGGCCCCAGTCGGACAGGGCGATGGACTTGATCGTGTTCATGGTTGATCGTGGGTAGGTGGACGATGGCCCAGAGGGCCAGGACAAGAAGCAAGACAGACTTCATGGGGTTGCGGGCGTCTCCGCCCTGCGGTCATCATCTGCGCAGCACCAGCCGGTTGCAGTGGTGCTGTTGTGAATCTTCACGCTTCGTCGGCATCCCAGCCGGCGAGCTCACCAGCAGCTTCGAGCCTGAGCATTAGGGCGGCCTCATGCACGCTGAAGCGATCACTGCGTGAGTTGAGCGTCTGCAGCTCAGCCGCCAGGTGCTCAAGCACGGCGGCGACGCCGCGGCGGCGTGATTGCGGGGCGATGGCTTGGCTGGTGATGGCGGCCTCAAAGGCCTCGGAGTAGGCCACCGTGCAGCGGCCGAGCAGGGTGTTGTCTGGGTTCATGACTGGCGATTGAGGATCAAGGTGCGGTAGTTGCTGTGCGTTGCTTCTGCCGGAGGCGGATCAGACGGCAGCCAGTCGGCGTGAGTGTTTGACCACTCGCGCCAGCAGCCGGCGGCCCAAGCCCAGCAGCGGTTGCCGAGCACTGCGTGGTCCAGGATGGGGCGGGTCATCAGCCCTCCACCGCGGCGAGAGGCTTGCCCAGGATCTCCAGGCGCTGCACCAGCAGCTGAAGGTTGGTAACGCTCCAGGAGGGCGGCACCTCGGCGATCACGCCGATCAGTTGCCCCTCGTCCATCACCTCGAAGGCCTCGATCGACTGCTTGCTGTCAGCGACGCAGTTGAAGTCGAACAGCCCGCGCTGGCCACGGTTGATGGTGACCTTCCAGGTGCTATTCCCGTCGATAAACGCCAGGCCATGGGCCCGGCCGACGAGGGTGACGGTCTCGCGTTTCATAAGAGCGATGGGGTGGTGGGCGTCTCCGCCCGTGAGGCCATCATCCGGCGCCACGCCCACCACCGCCCAGCTGCTGTTACGCCTCTTCACAATCCCACGGTGAGCTGATTACCCGCCACCGGCCCATCAGCACCTGCTGCCGGCCGTATAGGAACCCGCAGAGCGTGCTGACCGGCACGCCCCGCTTCTGCGCCCACTCACGCCGGCGCGACACCGGCAGCCGGATGGTTGTTTTGGTCGACCGGCACCGCAGCAGCCAAGCTGGCTCATCCTCCAGCCTGGGGCCATCGGTGGCGTGACGCTTCACCCACCAGATCCATGTGCCGCTCCGGTTCGAGATCGAACACCGCCGGATCAGCCCGCGATCCTCAAGGGCTCGCAGGCTGCGATTCAGCGTCGCTCGATCGGTGCCCATCTGCTCGGCCAGATCAGCCAGCTGCTCCCACCAGCCAGGGCACAGCTGCTCCAGCTGCACCATGACCAGCACCATCTCAGCGCGATGGTGCTGGCGCAGGTAGGAGAGGAACTCCGGCTCGATCACGTCAGAACGGAATGTCGTCGTCGGCGACCGGCGCGACCGCCAGGTGCTGAGGGGGTGTATAAGCAGGCGCGACTGCAGCGGGCATCGGCGCTGGTGCAGCAGGGGCGGCGCCTGTGGCTTGACCAGACGACCGCACCAGCGACCAGTGATCAGCCGTCACAACCAGATCCAGCCGGGGCTGCCCTTGGCCATCCGTCCAGCGGTTCGTCCGCACGCGGCCAACCACCTCCACCAGATCGCCCTTGCGGCATCGGTCCGCGAAGGCCTGGGCCTCCTCTCCCCAGACCTCCACCTTGAACCAGTCAGGCTCCTTGCCATCGCCCTGCTTTGAGCCGGGGATGTTGACGGCGATCCGGGCATTGGCCACCGCCTTGCCAGAGTCCAGGTAGCGCACCTCAGGGTCGCGGCCGAGGCGTCCCACGAACCAATGGCTCGAGGCGCGCATCACGGTGGCGACGATGTTGATCAGTTCAGCACTCATGTCGATTGAGGTTCAGATTGGATGTTGTCTGCTGCCAGCCAGTTCGGCGACAGCTTCTCGAAAGCGTGGATCCCCTCTGCGGGGTAGAGCGCCCGGGCGCCGACCCGGATGTAAGGCGGGCCTTTGCCCATTGATCGCCAGTTCGCCAGCGTCTTCGGTCGCAGATGCCAGCGCTCAGCAAGTTGAGCAGTGGTCAGGTATGCGTCATCAGAATGGGTCATCAGCCACGGGCTCAGACACGATTTCAGCCTGTACAGCCTCAGGCGCAGGGGCTGGCACCGGGTCGGCGGGCTCAGTCGCAGCCGCGGCAATCTGCTGGTTCAGCTCGGCGACGACACTGCCGCCGCTGGCCGGCTCCTCGCGCACCGTCACCGGCCGCACCTCGGCCTCTTCGCGCACACCCAGGCCGAACAGCACCTCAGGCATGTAGAGGTTGATCAGCCGGGTCGCGGCGCGCCAGCGCAGCATCTGCTCTGGGATCGACTTGTACTTCGGGTTCTTCACCCAGTTGTCAGCGATGGCCTCCTTCATGGTGACCGTGGCGGTGATCACCTCGCCGGTCTCGCGCATCACCGCCGTGGCGGTCACCTCCAGCGCGTCGCCCTGGCCCTTGGACTTCCAGCTGATTGGACCCTGGAGCAGGCCAGACTTGTTGGCGCGGCTGATGGCGAATCTGGAGGAGGTGTTCGGCCGGCCGTTGATGACGCTCATCTCCTGAAACAGCAGCATCGGGTGTTCCCCCAGCTGTTCTGCGTAGAGCATCGCCACCAGGCACGCCTCAGGCTTGCCCTGGAAGTGCGACGGCACCATGCCGGACATGCTGAAGGCCTTGGCCAGGCGGTAGCGGTGATCGAGCGCTGCACCATCGTGCAGGAAGGCCAGCGCACCAGGCTGCGCCTGGGCCGGCTGGAGCGTGGTGAGTGCAGTGGATTGGTCAGTCATGGGCTTAATGCGAATGGTTTTCAGGAAGGGGTGGATGAGTGCGTTAAGGGTTGATCAGTTCGTAGTGACCCAGCTTGTCGGTCTTTCGGAAAGGTCCATCGGCCCAGGCCTGAATTGCATTAGCAACTTGATTGTCAAACCGAGTGCAGTGCGACTGACCTTTGCCTCCGTTCGGCATCACATCCAGATCGCGGGCGCGCATCGTCGTTTTCAAAGCAAGAAAGTGCCTCAGCAGTGGGAGCTGAAACGAATCCTTGCCAACCCATAGTTTGAACTCTTTCAAGTGCAGCCTGATCAGGTCCCGAATGTCATAAGTGGTGTGATAGTCCTTGGTTTCTCTGGGTGTTGACCGTAAAACCCTTGAGGCTTGAATGCGCTCATCGATCAAGAGAGTGATGAACTCGACGTCTTCTGGAGTCAGCATGGCTGAAGGTGAAGGGTTGGAAATGAGGTAGGGCTGAGAGAGATCAGTCACGGCACCACCCGGGCAGGTCGATCGGCTCCTGGATCTGGTCGCCGTAGCCAGGCCAGATGCCGGTGCGCCAGCACTCCGCCAGGAGCTCCATCGCGGCCTCGATCCGGCGCTGGCCGGCGGCGATCAGCGCACCGCTCGCGGGGTAGACCGCCACGGCGAACGGCCGCACGTTCTCCACCGCGATGGTGATGAACTGCTCGGCACCGAGCGCGTCCTGGTTCCAGGCCGCCTGCACGTGGTAGTCCAGGTTGGCGATGCTCTTGGCGAACTCCACCCGGCTCGCGTCGCGGGTGGTCTTCACGTCCACCACGATCCGCCGATCCTCGCTGTGCCAGTCCGGCCGGGTCTTGCAGGCGAGGCCCGTCTGGGGATCCTCCCACGTGTACGACGCCTCCCGCCGGCCCGGGAGCTCCAGCAGGAAGCCAGCCGCCGGGTGCTTCCGCACTTGGTCCGCCATGCGGCGCACCTGATCGGCATCATCAGGCGACAGCACGATCTTGCCGGCCGCCTCCCGCTCGAACTCGGCGGCCAGCTCCTTGCCCGCCTTGGTGCGGCGATCAAAGCTGTGCGGCGGCACCGCGATGGTGCTGTCCCACAGCTCAGGCTCCAGCACCGCCGTGTGCAGGGCGGTGCCCATAAGCATGGCCGGCGTCGGCTCCCGCTTCTCGCGGTCCTCAGCCAGGAACTGGTCGAAGTAATGCAGGGGGCTGCGCCCGAGCACCTTGATCTGGCTGGGCGAGACCGCCTTCAGCGCGTGGTAGGCCTCGTTGGTGAGGCCTGGGTGATGGGTGAGGGTGGTCATCAGAACTCAGGCTCCGTAGGCAGCTCACGGGCAGGCAGGGGCGACAGCTGACGCCATTCGGTATGGTCAGCAACCTTCCACCAGGCTGTGCCGTCGTCGGCGATGGCGTCGAGCGTGTGGCCGTGGTCGTGAACGGTCCGGCTGATCGAGACGAACCGGCGGGATTGCATGGCGCGAGCGGCGGGCTCGTCGACCGGCTCGGGCTCGGGCCCTGGCACCAGGATTGTTAGCTGCCGCTCGATCTCTTGCAGCTCAAGCACCCAGTCAACAGGGCAGATCAGCGCCTGTTCGTCGTATCGCTTGATCGCGGCTCGGATCACATCAGCACGATCCGAAAGGACCAGCCAGCGAGGCCGCAGACCCACTGGGGGTTTGTTGCTCATGCGTGTGAATGTCGTGGACAGGCCTGACCCTACCGCCTTCCCGGCCCTTACTTCCGCTTCCCGCTGCATCCCGTCACATACCTTCACAAAGCATTGATTTCGCGGGATAATCTGCCATCCTCAAGCCCACGTCAACCCCTACCGTTGGGCCTATGCAGGTCACTCTTCGCCCCTACCAGGAACAGCTGCTCGACGACATCCGCGCATCCATGCGGCGCGGTCACCGCCGGGTGCTCGCCGTGATGCCCACCGGCGCTGGCAAAGGCACCACCATCGCCGTGATGGTCAGCAACGCTGCCGAGCGCGGCCATCGCGTGCTGATCCTGGCCCACCGCGCCGAACTGATCGCCGACCTCTCCCAGCGCATTCACGGCCTCGGCATCAACCACGGCATCCTGGCCAACGGCTACCGCGAGGATCTCCGCCATCCGGTGCAGGTCGGCTCAGTGCAGACCGTCGTGCGCCGGCTCGGGCGCATCCCACCTCCATCGATGGTGATCCAAGACGAGGCCCACCACCTCGTGGCCGGCAACATGTGGGGCCGCGTCATCGACGCCTGGCCCCGCGCCTACCTGATCGGCAAGACCGCAACGCCTGAGCGTCTCTCAGGTGAAGGACTGGGTGAAGGGCACGGCGGCTACTTCCAGGACATGGTGCAGGGCCCCGACGCCGGCTGGCTCACCGAGCAGGGCTTCCTCGTGTCGGCCAGGATCTTCGCCCCGCCTGGCATCGACCTCTCGGCGGTCCGCCGGTTCGACACGGCCAAGGGCCGGCACGACTCCGACGAGATCCTCCGCCAGGGCCAGGCTATGGGTGATG
>Ga0255143_1000414_pt1 | contig 13413 bp, 26 predicted proteins | sample Atl_Cont_RepC_0h_FD_183625 | JGI IMG/M metagenome (GOLD analysis project Ga0255143, IMG submission 183625) | Freshwater microbial communities from Altamaha River, Georgia, United States - Atl_Cont_RepC_0h | ecosystem: Environmental > Aquatic > Freshwater > River | place: USA: Georgia | collected...
CCCGAGAATCAGCCCCGCGACCATGATGCCCTCCGCAACCTCGACCCGGCGCACGTCCGAAGTCCGATCCGCCCGCGCCTCCCCCAGCATCTCCTCAGCCCACGTCATGCGGCCTCCTTCGTGATCAGCGACTCCGGCCAGTCGAGCTGCGGCCGCCAGAACTGCTCGGTCGTGAGCACCGCGTACCGGCCAGCATCCAGCGAGTGGTCAGCGACCTTCACCGGCTCCTCCCGGCCGCGCTCGACCTTCTTCTCGTCCCAGGCGTACCCCGGAGCCTCCTGGATGAACCCCGGGCAGCGGTCGGTGACGATCAGCCGCTCATGCGCGAGCAGCGACCCCATCAGGGACAGGCCGCGCTGCACCCCGTTGTCGGCCTTCCACACGTTCACGCCGTCGCGCACCAGCTGCTCCCGGAAGCCGGCCGCCGCCGGGTCGAGCACCACGAACCTGGGGCGCATGCCGTTCGCGTGGTGCCCCTCGGGGAAGTGCGGCCCGTTCAGCCAGGCCCGGAACTGCGCCGAGAGCTCGCCGTCTGTGAGCTGCCGCTGCTGCTTCCGCGAGTCGTGCCTGAACTCGTCCACCAGGATCAGCCGGTGCCGCAGCACCCCGTCGATCCACTCGCGGGTCAGGCCCAGGAGCAGCGCCGCCGAGGCGTTCACCGCACCCCAGTCCATGCCGACGGCGAGGAGCGTGCGGATCGGGGGCACCGTCGCCCACGGGATCACATGCCGGGTCGGGTCCCACATGCCGAACACCGCACCCGACGCGGCCACCCAGCGGCCGAGAATGTACCGGTCGTACCAGAGGCCCGAGTGCTCGGCCTTGATCGACGCGATGTAGCCCGGATCGAGCGCGTGGTTGTCCTCCAGCACGAAGTGGAACACCCGCCACTCCGCGAGCTGCCCCGCCGCGTAGGGGTTCAGGTAGTCCACCTTCAGCCAGTGCGCCGGGCTGTCCGGGTTCGTCGTGGCGAACATGCGCGCGCCGGCCACGCTCATGCGGCCCAGCAGCTGCTTGAAGAACGCCGCTGGCAGCACCGTGACCTCATCGACGTAGCAGCCGGCGACGGTCATGCCCCTGATCTTCGCCTCGGCCTGCGCATCGTTCGCGCCGAGGACGTGGACGACCCGCCCCAGGATCGTCGCAGTCGGCGCCCCGTTGCGGTACTTCACGATCGCCGCCAGCCAGGCCAGCGACGGCTCCGACGCGATCGGGGCGAACACGTTGCGGAACAGCGAGTCCCGGGTGCGCCCGACCATGACCAGCTCACCCCCGGGCGGCGTGTCCAGCAGCGTGGCGATGAACGCGATCCACGCGAGGAGCGAAACGTAGGTCTTGCCCGACCTGATCGAGCCCGTCCACAAGTTCACGCGCCCCAGCGCCGCCCCGAGGCTCCGCAGCTGCTTCGGGGACAGCCGCTGCTGCTCCAGCGAGAGCGTCACCCCTGCCCCGCCTCCCCGACCTCAGCCGCCGCCTTTGCCGCGCGCCGCGCACGCCGAGCAGCACGCGCCGCCCGCGCCCGCTCCTCCGCCTCCGCATCCTCCACCGCCGGCCCCGGCTGCACCCCGATACCCTCAGCCGCCTCCCGCCGCAACTGATCCGCATCGACCTGCTGCGCATACTCCACCGACGCCGCCACCAGCGCCCCCAGCGATGCCGCCACCGCCGACATGTCCGGCCCCTTCGCCCGGAGATCCGCAATCCCCGTGTACTCCGCCCGCTGCTTCTTCACCCGCAACACCCGGTCGATCGCCCGGAGCCGCACACCCGGAGACGGCCGCTTCCCCGACGCCGACACGTCCAGCAGCACCGACAACGCCTCCCGCTCGATCACGTCCAACGACTCCAGCTCCTGCCGCAGCAGCGCCTCCGCCGGCTCCTTCGTGATCTCCTTCATCGCACGCTCGCACGCCTTGAACGCCGCCGAGGTCGTCCGATAGCCGAGCTCCCGCGCAATGTCCGCGTACTTCCACCGCAGCGACCGCAGATGCAACGCCTGCGCCGCGCGCTCTCTCGCGCTCATTTGCGCGGCGGTCGTTGCGCGGTCTCCGCCGAGGTCGCGTTCGTTGTGCGCGTTTGCCTGGGCCATTCTGTCGGACCTCCCGAGGTCGTCGCCCCTCCGGGGGGCTTCCGGCGCTCCTGGCGCTGGTGTGCGGGGGTGGATGCGTGCGACCCCCGGAGCTGGCCGCTGGTGTGCGGTGCTCTGGGGGTCGCGGGTGTTCGGGGTCTATGTTACCGGCGGGGGTTGCATTGGCAGGGGGTGGCGGGGCCGTGGATGTTTTGCCAGGAGGCGCAGAGTTCGGTGTGGTCGGGTTGTTGGTATTCCTCGGTCATGCGGGCACTCTAGCGGTCGGGTGTCCATTGGTGGGCGTTCTCGAACCAGTCGGCCCAGGTGGTGGTGCCGTCACCTTGACCTTCATGCGTCTGTCCTCCCTGCTACGGGGTCCTCGTCGCGGAGCCGGTAGCCGAGGCGCTGCCCGAGGCGGTCGAGGTCGATGTCGCGCAGGCTCCGATGCGGTCGGCCCGCCTGCGCCATGATCCGCACCTGCCACGGCTGGATGCCGGCGGCGACCAGCTCGGCGAGGGCGTCGATCATCGCGGGGTCGATGGTCACGGCCAGGAGTCGGTTCACGGCGTCAGTGCGCTCATGCGCCTCGACCACCGCAGTGCTGACACCGAATTCGTCCTGCCACCATGCCTCGCCTGCGCGGTGCGGTCGGTTGCGGTGCCCGGCACGGTAGATGCAGCGCGGGACCTCACGGCCCGAGTTCAGCCGCCACTGTGGGTGCTGGTCGCAACGGTCGCCGGGTCCCCGCGGGTACTCAGGCGGCAGGGCGTTCTGCGCCTCGAACCGCTGGCGCTCCTCGAACGCCGCTCGGCGACGGATCAGCGCTGTGACCTCCACCCGGAGTCGGCGCGCTGCGCTGGCCGTGCGGATCGGTGCCCGGGCGCTCATGCGATCGCCTTCGCGCAGCTGCGGTGGTGCTGCGGGATCGTGTCGTCGTCCACGCCGAGGAGGCCAGCGCGGGCACACTTGCCGCATATCCAGCCCTCCGGGTCGGACGCGATCGACGGGGTGACGTCGGTCGGGGTCTGCCCCTCGGTGCCGGTCGAGCCGAGCGAGTGGAACTCGGCGCGGCGGCGCAGACGTCGGGAGCCGGCGCGGAGTGCCCGCGAGAGCATGCGCACGGCGGCCTCGAGCGGAATGTCGGCGCGCTCGGACAGCTCGTGGGCGGTGTCGATGAAGCGGTGCCGGATGCGCAGGTGCTTCACCAGGCGCCGCTCGGCTGCTGCCGGTGACCATCCGCGCCCGCAGCGCATCGCCCAGGCGCGGCCGTCGCTGCCGCTGTCGAGTTCGGCCAGGTAGCCGTTGAACTCGTTGCGGAATGCCCGCCAGTCGCGGCGATCCCGCAGATGCCCGAGGATGCCCCGGACGCTCCGGTAGAACGCGCGGCGCGCCATGCGCCGGAACGCGCGGGGGCCGCCGTACTGCTCGGAGCCGGCCTCGGCGAGTTCGGCGGCGATGCGGTAGCGGTGGCGGAGGATGTGCAGGTCGCGCAGGAGGCCCACCGGGTAGGTGGTGATCGGGGAGCCGGTCAGGTTCTCCCAGCCTCGGGTCGTCGTCGGCAGCTGGTCGATCATGGGCGCGCCTCCCTCCAGCCGGAGCCGAGCAGGCGGCTGATCGTGACGCTGTGGACCAGCTCGCCGACCCCGGACACCGGGTGGACTCCCGCCCAGAGGCCGTCGAGGAGGCGAACGTAGGCACGGGGCGCGTCCCGGTCGAGCTGCATGCTGGCTTCGGCGAGGGGCACCACCACAGCCCCCAGAGCAGTCGGCGCGGGCCAGCGGTCCTCGACCATCCAGCCGTCGGCGCTCGACAGCCAGACGGTGCCGCCTGCGGGGGCGAAGCCCTCGGGGCGGATCTCCCACTCGGTCGTCGGCTCGGTGCCCGCATAGGTCGGCTGCTCTCGGCAGCTCACCAGCTCGCCCATAATCGTCTGGGCATTCTCCGTGTCGATACGCCTGGGGTCGGTCATGGCGACCACAGGGCGCGGGCCGGGATCGGCGGGAGTGCGCCGGAGTTCCGTGACAGCGTCGATGTCGCCCTGCAGATAGCCGGCGATGTAGGCGGCACGGGGCCCGGGATGCCCGGCCTCGCCGGGTGTAGGCATCTTGTCTAGCCAGGCGCTGGCCTTGGCCGCTGCCTCGATATTCAGGGCGATCATGGTGCTCTCTACCTCTCGCTCAGGTGCTCGAACTCGCCGGGACAGAACAGCTCTCGGCCACCGTCCAAGAATACCACCTGGGCTTCAATCAGCGCCCCTATCTTGTCGTAGTAGACGGCCAGAACTGTGCCGGTTTCGCCCGGGTGCTTCGGTGGTCCGTAGGGACCGTGCCAGGGGCCGCGCTCGTGGATTCGGAGCGCATCGCCCTGCGCGATCCGGGCACTCACTGGGCCATCGCCTCGGCGAGGAGCGCCACCAGCGCATTGGCAGAGGCGGTCGGGATCTCCCAGCTGCGCAGATTCCGGTTGTACTTGACGCGCTCGATACGCAGGTCGGTGACGGCCTCGGACACACGCTGCCGCGCTGTCTGGTAGTCGATGTCGGCCTGGTCGGCCAGCTTGCGGGCCGTGGCCTTCATGGTCATGGTGCTCATCGGGGTTCCTCTCGCTCTGGTTACCTCGTACCACCAGCATAGCACAAACGTTACGCGCTACCTAACGTTTCTGCCCCGCTCTATTTGTTCCCGTATCCCTAACATTTGTGCTAGAATCGAAGCACAAGGTCACCCAGAGCGAGAGGAACCGACCATGAGCACCACCAGAGTCCAGGGCATCGCGAAGCCCGGCGATCGCGTCGCCTACAGCGACATGGCGAACCCCTACACCGAGTACGAAGTGATCGAGCGTACCGGCACCGCCGAGTACATGCTCGTCACCGACGCCGGCGAGGTCACGTTCAGCGACCTCCGCCAGTTCGGCTGGGTGTTCGCATGATCGCCGGACAGCAGTATCTGATCACCGACGAAACCGCCGTGCCGGGCACCCTCGGCCAGGCGGTCGCCACCGCCGACAACTTCCGCGAGGTCATCCTCACCGAATACTGGAGCGCGGAGGATCGCACCCCGGAGACCGTGTACATGCTCGACCTACTGGCACTCAAGCTCCGCGAGAGCGGTACGCTGCCCTGGGAAGTGCAGGAATACCTGGGCCTCCGCGTCGAAGCGCTCCCCGCCGAGCCAGTCGCCGAGTTCACCGGGGTCACCCCCGAGACCGGGCAGGCCGACGACACCCGGGCCTGGGCGATCGCTCGCGACCTGCTCACCAGCGCGGGCACCACCCCCTACGCGGCGTTCGTCGCCGAGCAGCGCTACCGCCTGCTCGGCGTGAACACGGTGGAGGTGAGCCTCTGGCGCTCGGCCGAGGTCGCGGCGCTGAATGCGCTCGAGGCCCAGGGCTTCGCCGTCGATGGTGCCACGATGATCCTGCGCCTCGTCTGAGCACAGCGAGAGGGCCGCCCCGGTAATCCGGTGGCGGCCCTCTCCTCGTCTCGGCTCTAGCCGTTCAGCACCGGCTCCCACTCGCCGTGGACGCTCCACCGGAGCCGCAGCACCGTGAACTCGTCGCCCGCCTGGACCACGCCCGCGACCACGGTGTTGTCCTCCTCGACCTCGGCCATGATCCGATCGAACTCGGCACCATCCGCGCACAGGACCGTCGCCGTCCCCTCGGTGACCGTCCGCCGCCGAACCGCGACATGCGCCGCAGCGGCCGGCTCCTCAGCGACGTAGAAGCGGCCCGTCATAGGGTCACGCCAGCGCAACTGCAGGTAGGTTCGGGCGCTCAGGGAATCCGCAGTGATCTTGCCCGCAAACCGCTGAACCAGCGGCGGCAGTTCGCCCATGACCACGGGCCAGCTTGACGGAGCGACACGGGGGGCGCCGACAGCGAGCTGCCGGAGTTCCCCGAACATGTCGGCCAGGCGCGAGAATGCCGAGAGCTCGGTGCGCAGCTCCGCGGGGTCGATGCCCTGCCAGCGCAGCACCAGCTCCGGGCCGGGTTGTTCCGCCGCGACCAGATGCGGGCCGCCCTCGGCAGGCCCGACTATCCGGGCGAGCACGATGTCGTGCTCGGCGAGCCAGGCCAGGAGGCTCTGGCCGAGCGCGACCTGCTCGGTGCGCTTATCCAGGTGATCGAGGTTCGGGAACTTCGGCGCACTCATGCGTCCGCCCCGCTCGCGGCAAGCGATGCCAGCGCCTCGGCCCAGGCTACGGCGATCGCGATTCCCAGCGTCACCAGTAGCGGCACGACCGCCAGGAGAATGCCGAGCACCCCCAGGGTGGTGCTGTCGAACACGACCCCGCCGATGATGAACAGGAGCACGCCGAGCACGACCGCCGACACCAGCACGGCCACCAGCAACTCGGGGGTCATGCGGTCGCCCCAGCTAGTGCAACAGCCCAGGCATAGCCGAGCGCGATCGCGAGCGCAACGATAGCCGAGAAGGCCATCGCGCTAACGCCGATCAGTGCCAGAGGTGCATCGGGAGCGAACAGTATCCCTACGATGCACAGGGTTACGCCGACCAGTGCTGCCGTTGCCAACACGACCATTACCAGCTCCAGGCTCATGCTACCGACCCCCGCACAACCTCCTGCAGCAGATCGATGCCGGCCGGGTCGTTCTGCGCGAGATCCATCGCCCAGCCCAACCTGGGGAACGCCTCGCGGAGCCGTGCCCGGTTCTCGCTGTCAGCCTTTGCCCACGCCTCCAGCAGGGCGGTCACGAACCCGCCGGGCTGGACACCCATCGGGTCGCCGAAGTGGAACAGGACGTGCCTCGCCGCCTGCAGGTGCTCTTCGCTGATGCTGATCATCGGGGTTCCTCTCGCTCAGGACTCCGCACCGGCCTACTCGCCGGCGAGGACACGCTCGACCTCCGAGCGCGGAACACCCGACGCGGCGGACATCGCCTGGGCCGAGTAGCCGGCCTCGGCGAGCTCGCGCAGCACGCGCTCGAACCGGGCGGGATCGCTCGTCGGGCGCGTGTCCCGAAGCTTCGACAGTGACGCGATAGCCATGCTCTGCTCCTCTCGGGCTAACGTTCGGCTCCAGCATAGTCGAAACGTTCCGCCACGCCTAGCATTTGACCTGATTCCCGTCCGCGTGTAACGTTAGGCGCGATGGAACATTCCTGAGCGAGAGGAACCACAATGACCACCAGCCGACGCGGAACTGCACTCATGCCCGTCCACGACCCCCAGGGGCGCGACACGGGCGTTCGCGTCGCCGTGCCCGCATCCTGGCAGCCCCGGCGCGTCTACGTCCTCGACGGGGCCGCCCAGCCCACGCTCGAGGCCGCTCTCGCGATCGTGGACGCGCAGCGCGACCGCCCGCATACCCTCCGCAGCTTCGTCACCGGCTGGGGCCACAGCTCCGCCTGCGACATCCCCGGCTGCACCATCCCCGCCGCCCGCGGCACCCGCTGCGAATGGCACCGACTCAGGAGAAGCGCATGACCACCCAGGTGACGATCGACGGCGTGTGGATCACCCTCGCCGACGACAACCAGTACCCGAGCCGCCCGACAATCCTGCTAGAGATCGGCGAGCCCGCCCTCGCCGTACTCCGCATGGATCAGCAGGATGCGGCCAGGCTCGCCGCGAAGCTCGCCGAGTTCGCAGGTCAGGCACCCCCCGAGTTCCTGACTCTCGCCGACATCGCCGAGCGCGCCGGGATCACGCGCGGCAGCGCCGAGGTCTACCGCAAGCGCGGCGACCTCCCCGCGCCCGACATCATGCTCGGGCGCACCCCCGGCTGGCTCACCACCACGATCGACGCCTGGCTCGCCACGAGGCGTACCTGGACGCGGAAGACCGACTGACCCCCGACGACGAGAGCGCCCCATAACCGATCAGGTTGGGGCGCTCTCGTCGTCTCAGGAGGCGACGGGCGGCGGTGCTGGCGCGATCACGACAACCGCGCCTCGGTCGAGGAGCCATTCGGCAGTCTCGCCGCAGACGATGCACGCCCCGCCTGCGACCTCGTGGACTACCGGCCGGCTCATCGCGCACCCTCCTGCGAATGGCTCAGCGCCGCAGCATGGACAATGATCCGCGCTAGGAGATCACCCAACGCCTTGGCGCAGAAGGCGTTGTCGATGCGCCGACCGAAGAGCTCGGCCCTGCCGATCTCTCGCAGCGATTCCGCGATACCGTCGAAGCCCTGGCCGGCGTAGTGCTCGGCCGCCGCGTCGCGGTGTACACGCCAGTCGGCCTCTGAGAAGCCCTGGAGCGGGGTCGGGTAGATGGTGAAGGACATGAGTCCCTCCTTCCTGGCCCGAAGGCCGGTCGGTGGCCGCCCCGGTCGGGGCTGCTCTCATGTCCTACACCGATCATAGCGAAACGTTCCAGTCAGTGCAACATTTATCCTTCGCCGCGCGCACGCCCAGCTGCCGCGCGCCCATACTGCGCCGGGAGCGCCTGCCTCAGCTGCCGCGTCAGCCCCGTGTCCTCCCAGAGCGGCCCCGACCGGCCGAAGTGCCCGCCGGCGGCCAGCGCCCGGTACTGCGGCTCCCGCAGGCGCAACTCGCGCTCGATCGCCGCCGGCCGTAGGTCGAACACAGAGAGCACCGCGCGCAGGATCTCCTCGTGCGGCACGACCTCAGTGCCGAACGTATCGATCCACAGCCCCACGGGCTTGGCCTGCCCGATCGCGTAGGCCACCTGCAGCTCGGCGCGGCGAGCCATGCCCGAGGCCACCACGTTCTTCGCGACCCAGCGCATCGCGTAGGCGCCCGAGCGATCCACCTTCGACGGGTCCTTACCGGAGAACGCGCCGCCGCCATGCCGCGCCGCACCCCCGTAAGTGTCCACGATGATCTTCCGGCCCGTCAGCCCCGAGTCCGCCGCCGGGCCACCCTTAGCGAACGACCCCGATGGGTTCACCAGGACGCGGCCGACGCACGCCGGGTCGAAGCCCCGAGCTCGGAGCGCCGGGCTGACAACGACCTCGAGGAGCGCCGAGCGCACGTCAGCCGCGTCCATCCCGGGCGCGTGCTGCGCCGACACCACCACCGTATCCACGCCTGCGGGGATATCACCCGTATACGCGATCGTCGCCTGCGCCTTGCCGTCCGGGCCGAGCCAGGGCAGCAGCGCCCGAGCCTCCCCGAGGCGGCGCGTCAGCTCGTGCGCGAGCATGATCGGCGCGGGCATCAGCTCCGGGGTCTCGTCCGTCGCGTACCCGAACATCATGCCCTGATCGCCGGCCCCCTGCGCCTCCAGCAGCCCCGCGTCCGGGCCGAGGGTCCGAGCCTCCAGCGAGCGATCGACGCCCACCGCGATCTCCGCCGACTGGCCCACGATGTCGATGCTGATCGGGAGCGTCGCTGGGTCGTAGCCCCAGAGCGGCCCGTAGCCGATCTCCGCGAGCACCCGCCGCGCAACCTCGGCCGGCTCGACACTCGCCGTCGACCTGACCTCGCCGGCAAGCAGCAGCCCGTTCGCCGCCGCCAGCGCCTCGACCGCGACATGCGCCCGAGGGTCCTGCTCCAGGTGCGCGTCCAGAATCGCATCGGCGATCTGATCGCAGACCTTATCGGGGTGGCCCGCGGCCACCGATTCACTACTGAACATTCGAAGCATCGACTTCGTCCTCTCTGCTCGCTCCAGGGAAACGAACGGGGCACCAGGCGCTGGGCCAGGTGCCCCGTTCAGGTGTGTGATCGCACCCGCGTATTCAGTTATCTGCCGCGCCGAGCGCCGCAGCACCGAGTCTACGCGCGCGCGCTAACTGCCGACGTGCCCGGCGTGTCGTCGGAGGCCGAGCCGAGCAGGCGCGCCGTGATCGTCTGCCGCAGCCGACCGGTGTCGATCTCCGCCGACAGGTCACCATTGTGCAGCGCCGTGATCAGCGCGGACGTGCGCAGCTCCTCCGCGATCCGCCCGAGGAGCGCCCGCGTCTCCGGCCCCAGCTCCACCGGGCCAGCCTCGGCCTCGCTCTCCAGCTCGTCGAATTCCAGCACCAGGTCTTGGATACGGCCTGCGCCCGTGCTCTGCCGGACGTAGTTCTCGCCCTGCCAGTTCAGCAGCTCGCCGTCGTCCGAGACCACCAGCCCAGCTGGCTGCTCGTCCGAGAACTCGCCCGGCCGGTACGTCGCCTCGAAGATGTCCGCACGGCACGGGTAGAACTCGCCCTTCACGCCACGGATAATCCAGTCACCCGGCCGGGCAAGCATCAAGCCCTCGAGAGTCGGAATCTCCAGCCCGAACAGGCCCGGCACGACCTCAACGACCTTGAAGCCGACGCACCCGTTTGCGAGCATCCACCCTGAGACCGCCGCGATGCTCGCCTCGTTCTCGGTGACGTTCTTGGCGGCCTTTGCCCGGCTCGCCGAGATCTGCATCGCCTGGACCGTCACCGGGCGCTTCGTGAAGTTCTCCGGCCCGCTCATGCGCTGACCTCCCGAGTCGGCCGGGTGTCATCCCGGACATCGGCCCACGCCACGCCCATCGGCCAGAACGTGACACGCAGCCCGGTGCCGATCTTCTGCGACGCGCGGAACGCCGCGAGCTCGGTGCGATCGATCGCGAGCGGCTGCCCGATACCCTCCGGGGTCGGCGGCAGCGCCGCATCCTCCACCGATACCGGCGGTGTCTTATTCTCCCAGGGGCGATACACCACCCAGGCTCCTCTGCTACTCACGGGTGCTCTCCTCTCGATCAGAACGGGGTGTTCGGGTCGTCATTCGCCGGCGCGCCCCAGGCATCGCTGCCACCGGGAGCGCCCCAGCCGTCCTGGCCGGCGGGTGCCGCTGCGGCCGCGTCACCACGGCCACGACCGGCCGAGCGGGTGACGACGGCCGTCGCGCGCCGGAGCGACGGGCCGATATGCTCGATCTGCAACTCGATCGAGGTGCGCTTCTCGCCCTCCTTGGTCTCGTAGGAACGCTGCCGGAGCTGTCCCTGCGCGATCACGGTCATGCCCTTAGTGAGCGATGCCGCGACGTTCTCCGCGAACTCCTCCCAGACCGACCAGCGGAGGAACAGCGACTCGCCGTCCTTCCACTCGCCCGATGCCCGGTCGTAGGTGCGTGCGGTGCTCGCGATCACGCCGGACGCGACCGCCTTGCCGGACTGTGTGTAGCGAAGCTCGACGTCGGCAGTCAGATTCCCGACAATCGTGATAGTGGTCTCACCGGCCACGGGGTGCCCTCTTTCTGTCATGGATTCGGGCGCACTCGCGGCACCTCTTATCCTTCGGATCATTCGGATTGATGTAGGTATTCTCGGACGTGTACTCATGCCCATTCATGCAGGCAGTATCCCGGCCCTCGACCAGTCGGTATCCTCGGCCGCGCCGCAGATTCTCCTCGTTGGTAACCGCTTCGAAGTGCGCGGGGTTCTGGCAGTCACGGCGGGTACACCCGCGCGAGGCAACGTGGTCGATGCACCGAGTATCGGCGAGATCGCTGATCATGCCTGCGAGCATGGCACCAAATCGGTGCGCGTTCACCGTGAGCGGATAGCCGCTCCGCCGTCCGGGATGGAATACTCCGTACCCGGTCACCCGGTTCACGCCCGCCTTCCACGGCCAGCACTCGGAATCGCTGCGACGATCCACCTTGGCCCAGTATCGGGCTTCGGTAGGCTCGCGCTCGATCAGCCCTCTCACTACTCTCCGCCTCGGCTCGGGGTGCTCGCCAGGAGCACCCGGGATCGTAGATCATCAAGTCGGGGATCGATACGGTGCTCCTGGAGGAACGCGCGCACCCCGTAGACGCGCCAGTTCTCCGGCTTCGCGCCCGTGCCCGTGAGCACCAGCACGTCGCCGACCTCGAGCGTGAGTTCGCCCCAAAGTGCCGGTGAGGACAGCCGCCGCGTGCGCGGCTGGAAGCCCAGCGTTGCCCCGAGGCGGCGCGAGATCCTGCCCGCGTCCTCGCTCGTGCCCTGGAAGGTCAGAAAGCTCCGAACCTCCCCGGTCAGCATGTTGACCGCTTCGCCCTCGGGCGGCAGCGTCGGGCGCTCCTCCTGCTGCCCGGTCACTCGCTCCACCCCCAGGCCGAGAACGCGAGGAGCGCCACCGCGAGGAGCGCCACGGCGACCGCAGCGGGGAGAAGCCAGAGCCGCCCACCGATGAGCGCGGCCGAGATGGTCACAGTCGCCAGAACGGCCAGAAGCAGCGCAGCGGCGAACATCGCCACCCGTGCGCGTCGGTCGGATGCCGACGGCCTCCACGTCGATCGACGGGGCCGGAGCACGGCGATCACCGAGCGCCGCCGACGAGCGGGTGGTGCTCGGGGCAGAGGTTCTGGATCGCTCGGTTCACGATCGCGGCGGTGTCCGGTCGCGGGAGGCCGGCGTCGTGGATGGTGTACAGCACCTGCTCCACGGTCGCGCCAGCATCGAGCGCGTTGCAGACCTGGCGGCCGACGGTCACCAGGTTCTCCTCGGCGTAGCGCGCCGAGAGTTCGCCCTCGAGTGCGGCGACGAATGCCGCCTCCTCGGGGGTAGGCGTGTCCTCGGCCGGCGTGCTCGCGCACCCGGCGAGGGTCAGCACCGCAGCACCTGCGGCGACGACGAATCGGTTCATAGCTCGCTCCTATTCTCCGGCGGCCCGGGCCTGAAAGTCGGTGCCAGGCGTGTAGCCCGGCCCCCACGGGAGGCTCCCGAGTCGCGCATATTGTCCCTCCCAGAGTAGCGTAACGCGCCCCGTCCGCCCATGCCGGTTCTTCGCGATCACCACGTCGAGCTCGTCCGTGTGCTCCTTAGTGTCCTTGTCGATACGGCGCTGCAGCAGCAGCACGGTGTCCGCGTCCTGCTCGATCGACCCGGACTCGCGGAGGTCGGAGAGCGTCGGCAGGCGCCGCTTCTCGCCCTCCGACTCGCGGTTCAGCTGGGCGAGCGCGATCACCGGCACCTGCAGCGCCTTCGCCATGCCGCGCAGCTGCCGCGTGATCTCACCGACGAACTCCCACCGACTCACCCGTTTGTCCTCGGTCGAGAGCAGCTGCAGGTAGTCCACCACGACCGCGCGCAGCTCGCCCCGCCGGGACACAGTGCGCGCGTGCCCAAGAATCTGCGCAAGCTTCACCCCAGAGCGGTCATCGATGAACAGACCCAGCGACTCGATCCGAGACCTCGCCGCCTGCACCTTCCCCCAGTCCTCGGCCGTGAGCGTGTGCCGGGAGAGCGCCGACATGCCGACGCGCGCCGAGAGCGCCGTCAGCCGCTTGATCAGGTCGGCCTCGCTCATTTCCAGCGAGGAGAACGCCACTACCCCGTCCTCGGCAAGCAACGCCGCCGCCTGGAGTGCGGCGATCGTCTTACCCGCGCCGGGACGCGCCGCGATGATGTTGAGCGTCCCCGGCCGCCAACCGCCGATGAAGCCGTCGATCTCCGGCCACGGCGT
>Ga0255143_1000434_pt1 | contig 12972 bp, 32 predicted proteins | sample Atl_Cont_RepC_0h_FD_183625 | JGI IMG/M metagenome (GOLD analysis project Ga0255143, IMG submission 183625) | Freshwater microbial communities from Altamaha River, Georgia, United States - Atl_Cont_RepC_0h | ecosystem: Environmental > Aquatic > Freshwater > River | place: USA: Georgia | collected...
AGTGTCAGTTCTTCTTCTCCCTACGCCTACGACTACGACGAAACCGAGGAACTCACCGACGCAATCTATGACGCCATGGCTGGCTACGATGGCTGGCTCATTGACCTGATGGCCGAGTCGGTGTACCCCGAAGACCCTGAGCAGGCGAAACGATTTATCAATAAGAAGAAGTTGCGTGACCCCAGTGTGCTGACCGAGGCATTGGAGTTAACGCACCAGTTGGACGCTGGCACTGCGCTGGCGACTTTGTTTGACCTTGTTTATAAGGAGTATGCGTGATGAGTGAAACAATCCAAATGACCGGCTACGCCAAGAAGCAAGCCGCTACTGCCAATCAACATTTCTTTGCCGCAAGCGTGCAAGACTGGTGCTTGTCCACGCCTGAGCGTGACTTGCGTGAGGTGATGAAGATCATGGATGGGTTTGGGCATGGGTATAACCTGTACCTCGTGCCCCTGCCCCACGATGCCGCCTATGACATCAACTTCTTCCAGCCCCAAGTCGAGGGTGCGAAGTGGTTGGGGTTCTTTGATGTGAAGAAGAAAGGAAAACGCAAATGAGTGAACAACAAGAAGCCGACGAACTGCGCCGACTGTATGAGGTGAATCAAGAACTGTTGGCGGCGTTGCAGACTATTTTGAACATCTCGCTCATGGACAGCGGGCACTGGGCAAAGACCATCGAAGCCGAAGCCCACGCCGCCATCACAAAAGCACAAGGAGAAAACAAATGAATGAAGACGGAGTACCCATTTGGTTTAAAGTAGCGATGTTTCTTGGTGCGGTCATAGTACTTGCCCTTGATCTATTCGTGTGGCGTCCGTGATATATTGTCCAACGCTTGACATCCTAGCGGGTGTCAGGCATCATCTTAAAAAAGGAGAAAGCAAATGAGAAAACCTGAAACTACCCTCGAAGCCGTTGACCAAGTACACACCCTGCTATCTGCGGCGGCAGATGACCTGACACGATACCTTGATGCGCCTGAAGATCACTTCGCGCCAGAGTATTTTGAATCTGTGAAGGATGCTGTGCTCGATGCACACATGCTTGTGTCGTGGCTCAAAGACCAAATCAAAGGAGGCATGCAATGAAACGACTGAAAGCAGTGACGATGGAACACCGAGAGCAGACCGAGTACCGCCCTACGGGTATCCTCGACCCCAACTTCAAGTACGCGCCCGCCGCCGCTACGGATGTGACGCAGACATGGCGTAGGTTTGGTTGGAAACCCATCGAGCGCAAGGACATGCACTATGCGCCAACACCCCAAGAAAAAAGGTAAGAAGGAGTACGCCATGCCTGACATGAAGACCGCCCTGAGCGCAGTGCTCAACGAGTGGGCACAAGATGAACAACCACAACCCAAGGAGAAAACAACAATGCCTACAAACTATGTCAAGACCCCTGACAACAAGGTGCGTTTTGCGCCTACCAACAATGTGAGTCGCGAGACATTTAATGTTGTCTTGAAAAACCCGGGCATCACAAGAGCAAAAGTAACGGACGCCTTATGCAAACAGGGGTTCAATAAAGCCTCTGTATCCTCGCTTGTTGGGCAATACATTCGGTGTAAATATTTCAGTCAGACAGATGAGGGGAAACTGTATTGCTTGCTCAAAGAGTACAAATCACTGCCCTCTACCAAGGCGCAAATGGCAATGGTGAGGAGGGAGGTTAAACCTGTGAAGGCTAAGGCCGTGGAGAAGTCGGCTGGCATCGCCGCGCTCAAGGTCGATGCTAAGGTAGTGGTGAAGAAGGCGTTTGACCCTGCCGAGTTGGTCAACAATCTGTCAGTCGTACAGGCTCGTGAGTTGTATGACATGCTGAAGAAAATATTTGGAGGTTGAGATGAGAAACGATTTAACTGGGGACTTTGATAGAGACTTCGTTCAAAACCTGTGGGACAAGGCCAAAGAGCGCGAGCGTGAGATGCGCGAAGACGCCATGGACTGCTTCGATACTGGCGCAGATGATGGGGACGACGATGAGTAAGTTAGAGGTGGCCAAGATTGATCGCTTCGGCCCAGCGTACACACTCAAGTCAGTCATCAACATCGTTGGCCAAGAGATTGAGAGCGAGACAGGAACATACTTTTCAAGAGGAGCAAAGACAATGAGCAACGACATGCAACACGCAACGAAAACACTGACCGAGGCAGAGCGCATGCTCTCCACGGCAATCGACAAATACAACGCCCAGACAGCGGCGGTGTCTGCCGCCGCCAAGAAATGCTCAGGTGATGTGCGCAAAGCCGCCGACGACCTTGCATCAGGGCTTGCCAAGGTCGAGAAGACCGCCAACTTCAGCAACCTTGAACGCTATGTCAACCTGTTGGAACGCGCCGCCACCGCCATGCAGACGTTGGCAGAACTGGAGAAGGCAGGGAAACTGGACAAGATCGCTGGGGCGTTGAAATGAGCGAAGATGAAATTATCCAAATGGCCGTGGAGTGCGGCATCATTCCTTGGACTAAGCACGAGTACATCGGCAATAAAAGGTTTACCGCAACAGACGATGGCCTTGATGGGGACGCCGCCTCATTGGTGCAGTTTTTTCAAATGGCCGTTGCCCATGAGCGTGAGGCGTGTGCCCAGAGGCTAGACGCTGTTGGCTGCGATCACTGCGCCACGAACATTCGAGCAAGGGGGAACAAATGACCAAAGAAGACAAACCAAGGCTAACCGTCATACCATCGTCTGATCAAAAGGCAATGGGGATTGACTTGATGAATGACATACGCGATCTGGTGAACTCTCCAAAGTATGACCACATGACTGTTGCCACCGTAATTGGTGTGCTTGAGATGACCAAGTTGCATTATTGGAACGTAAACCTATGACAAGTCCATTTGACTGGAAAGGCAAGCCAAGTGTGTTTGCCAAAGACAAGGAATTCAAGCCGCTAAAGAACGGCAAGACCAGATCACAGACCTCAAGCGAAGGGTTGCAGAAGGTCTATGACAAGGGCATCAACTCAGCCACAGTGCTGATCAGCGACAAGACCGAGGGCGGTATGTCAGAGGCATTTAAACGCATACACAGGAGAGAGAAATGAAATACGGAGACTTTCAAGACTGGGTGGAAAAGAACTGCATGTACGAAACCTTCTACAAAGATTCGGAGGGGCGCATCATTCTGGTCATCACGGAGTTGGATGCGTGGGTGATGTGCAACAGGTTTGCCAAAGAAACAGGAGAAAGAAATGAAGTTTGAAACAATTGGTTTGTGCGAACTGAAGTTCAGGGTTGATGTAGCAATCAACCACAAGTTTGAGACGGACAGGTTAGAGACAATCCGTCTGGCTATTGAGAAAGCCATAAACGACAACGCCAATCACAGCATGGTGATGGGTGAGTCCATGATTGAATTGTTGGAGGAGAAGAAATGAGCACAAACACAGGTGGGCCAGCGTTTCCACAACCGAACAACCCCGCCCGAGGCATGACCCTGCGTGATTGGTTCGCTGGTCAAGCGATGCCAGAGTTGATCGGCTTTGGAAGTCCAGAAAATGGTGCCAAAGTGGCTTACGAATGGGCAGACGCAATGCTGAAAGCGAGGGAACAATGACACAGGAAAAGAAAGAACTCAAGATTGAGTTTGCCGAGGGTTGCTTTGACAACTTTGATGGCACTCAGGAAGAACTGCAAGAGATGATTGCCCAAATCCGACAGATGGTGGCAGACGGGACGCTGGAAGAAAATTCCAAGCCTGTTGACCCCGAGGATGAGGAGTTCATCAAGTTCATGGAAAACCAAATGAAGCCACGGCAATGAGCACACCACAAGAATACTGGGACGCCTGTCTGATCAAGACATGGCGCAAGCACGGGACACTGCAAGACGCACTCAGTTTGTTCCTGTCTATAACCGGCCAGAGGGCTACCGAAAGCGGGGTGTTACGGCTACCAGACAAAGGCATTCCTTGGGGTGTGCATGTGCGTGTCTTTGTTGCGCAGCACCTGCCAAAAATAAGCGACTGGTTGTGGGACAAGCCGCCCGAAAAAGATGTGGCGTTGCTCAAGAAACTGTCCGTGTCCAAGTACGACACACTGAAGACGGCATTCAAGAGCAGTGCAGACAAAGAGTTGGCTAACGAGATGCGGCGTTTGAAAACAAACCGCAAACGCATGGGTATGAGAACGCTTGAGTACAACAACCGTGGGCAAGCAACAGACTGGGGCGTGAACAAAGGCGCACAGAGTAAAACTGGTGGACGCACAAGAAGATTGGGGTGACATGGATGCCAAAGACAACAGGGATGCCCTGCCCATTGTGCAAAGCGACGAGCGATGTGGTGATGACACGGATGATCGACGGGCACTATATCAGGACGAGGGAGTGCTTCAACACGCACATCTTCAAGACCAAGGAAGTGGTGCTGACCGAGCCAAGACCAAAGCGGTCACGATTCGATGGGCAGACTGGAACCCATTCCAAAGGGTGACAGGCCGTGCCTTACAACAACTCAACAAACGCCAGCGCAAACAAAAAGCGCTGGATGACGCACCGGAGGCTTTGCTATGAGAGCAGATGAATTGCAAGTAAGCGGAACCCATTACAAGGAGATGCCCATCCAGCCGTGGCATGTGATGGAGGCAGTGTTAACCCGAGAAGAATTCATTGGATTCTTGAAGGGCAATGTGATCAAATATTCCCTTCGTGCCGGGCGCAAGGACGGTACTGACGATGCGGGTAAAGCCCGTCACTACATGCAAAAGTTGAAGGAAGTTCAAGATGGCGGCAACACCGGAGGTGAAGGTTAAGAAGATGATCAAGAAGATGCTCGATGACGCTGGCGCGTACTATGCCATGCCCATCGGCACAGGCTACGGCAACTCTGGCGTGCCTGACTTTTTGATCTGCTCGGGTGGGCGGTTCATTGCGGTCGAAGCCAAGGCAGGCAACAACAAACCAACGGCTTTGCAAGAGAGCCACTTGCAAAAGATTCGAGCCAAAGGCGGCATCGCTTTGGTCATCCGCGAAACAAACATGCACGAACTCAAGGAGGTGCTGGCATGGACGAAGTAAGTATTAAAGAAATGGAACAAGAGATTGAGCGCAGGGTCGAGGCAATGTCCGACAACCAGCGTGAGCATTTGCGCTCCCTCATCTATGAGTTTGTCAGGTGCTACGACAAGGACAGCAACGACTGCGCCGTGGTCATCCTCGGTACTGGGTCGAGCATCGACAACATCATCACAATGAACTGCGACAGCATGGAAGCGTCAGGTCTGATGCTGGCGGCAAATGATTTTTTCGGATACCTAAACACAAAAGACGCACCACCGAAGGAAATGTTTAACTAAAAGGAGAAAGCAAATGGCAAAACTACCATACACATACACAATCTGCCCGCCCGGGCCGGAACCGAAACAACCCACGGCAAGTTGCCCAGAGATGGGTTTGTTGTTGAGAAACAGCCCTGACGGGGACTTGACCATCAAGAACCGAGGCGAAGCATGGCAGTCATGGCGCAACAACTTACAAGCCGAGCCGTTTGAGGATGCACTGCGCCGTCTAATTGCCGAAGCAAGAGCCAAGTGGGACAAGCCATGAGCGGCTGGCAAATACGGGAAGACAATCACGGAGTGCCACATGTTGTGCCTGTTGACGATTTGCGAGAACACGAACCGGCTGACTGCTGGTGTAACCCAACGATTGACGATGAAATCGTCATCCATCATGCCCTTGATGAACGAGAAAAGTTTGAAAAAGGAGAAAGAAAACCATCATGACAAAACCATATGAACGCATACTGGCCGTTGATTTTGAAACTCGCTGGTCGATGAAAGACTACACGCTGTCGAAGATGACAACTGAGGAGTACATCCGTGATTCTCGATTCAAAGCATTTGGGTGTTGCACCCACGAGTATGGAAGTGATGACCCGATCCTGTGGATTGGAGAACGCGACCTACCTGAATACTTTGCTTCAATCGACTGGTCAACCACCGCAGTGCTTGCCCACAACGCACAGTTCGATGTTTCAATACTATCGTGGCGGTACGGAGTTACCCCCGCGTTCATCTTCGACTCGCTATCAATGGCACGCGCTTTACGAGGCGTGGAGGCTGGCAATAGTCTCGCCAAACTTGCGGCAGATTTTGGTCTTCCCGCCAAAGGGCAAGCCGTACATTCGACAGACGGTCTGTCCGAGTTGGACGAGGTCGTGGAATCTGAACTGGCCGAGTATTGCAAACACGACGTATATCTATGCGAGCGGGTTTTTGAACGACTGGTCAGCGGATACCCCCCGTCGGAGTTGCGCCTCATCGACATGACCTTGAAGATGTACACGCAGGCGTGTCTGGAGTTGGATCAGGAAATGCTGATTGTTGCGTTGGATGATGAAAGGACAAAGCGAGATGGACTACTCAAACAGTTGGGCGTGGACGAGTCTTCGCTGGCGTCGAATCAACAGTTTGCAAACATACTTCAGAGCATGGGGGTTACTCCCCCTTACAAGACCAGCAAAACAACCGGTAAACAAACGCTGGCGCTTGCCAAAAATGATGCCCTTTTTCAAGCGTTACTCAACGGTGAGCGAGAAGATGTTGCCCTCCTTTGCGAGGCACGCCTTAAAGTTAAGTCAACAACCGAGCGCACACGCGCCCAACGGTTCCTTGACATTTCGGAACGTGGAGCACTTCCGGTTCCTCTTAGTTATTACGGCGCTCTCTCAGGACGATGGACAGCGGCCAAAGGGTCAGCCATCAACATGCAAAACCTCAAGCGCGGGTCATTCCTGCGCAAAGCAATTATGGCTCCCGATGGGCACCAACTCGTCGTTGGCGATCTATCGCAGATTGAGCCGCGAGTTCTCGCGTGGTTTGCAGATTACCAAGACCTCCTCGACATCTTCCGCTCTGGCGCTGACGCTTATGCCGCGTTCGGTGCGCAGATGTTCAACATCCCCGGCCTCACAAAAGACACCCACCCAGACCTTCGCCAGTCAGCCAAGTCGGCTTTGCTCGGGTGTGGCTACGGGTTGGGATGGGCGTCCTTTGCCGCCCAGTTGCTGGTGGGTTTCCTTGGCGCACCGCCGGTTCTTTATACAAAAGACTTTGCCAAGAAACTGGGCGTGACCTCCGACTACATCGACCGCTTCCTGTCGTGGGACGAGAATGTAAAGAAACTCGAAGCCATTCCCCACACCTGTACCGACCGGGAACTATTGATCCACGCTATCGCCGCCAAGAAGATCATAGACATTTACCGCATGACTTCGCATCCCGTGGTGTCGTTCTGGGACATGTGCGGGCGGGCGCTGGAGACATGCCTTGCGGGGGGCGACGAGTTGGTGTATAAATGTATCACCTTCAAAAAGGAGGAGATCGTATTGCCCAATGGCATGTCGATCCGGTACCCCAATCTGCGCAAAGAAAAGGACGGTTGGGTCTACGGCGTGGAGGGCGCAACGCCCACCAAACTCTACGCTGGTAAGATCACCAACAACATCGTTCAGGCAGTTGCTCGGATTGTGATGACCGATGGTATGTTGCGTGTGAACAAACGTTATTTCGTGGCTGGCACAGTCCACGACGAGTTGATCGCAGTCGTTCCAAACGACGAAGTTGAAGAAGCAAAAGTGTGGGTATGGGAACAGATGGTTCAGGAGCCGAAGTATTTGCCGGGGATACCGCTCAACTCAGAAGTTGGCGCTCACCGACGCTACGGCTTGGCCAAAAATTGAAAGGAGAAAGCAAATGAAGACACTAAAACTGCCAAAGAAAATACGGGTTGGCACCCGATGGTACAGCGTGGATGTGGTCGAGTCCATGAAGAACCGAAGCGAGATGGGGCGCGTCTACTACGACGAGCAACGCATCGAGTTGGCCAAGCGGTCGCACCATGGTGTGCCGTTTCGCTTGTCGGCACTGGAGGAAACCTTCTGGCACGAGTTGACCCATGCCATACTGCACAGTATGGGCGAACACCAACTCAACAACCGTGAGTCGTTCGTCGAAGAGTTTGCCAGCCGCCTGTCAGCGGCGATCCGAACAGCGAGGTTTTGAATGATCAATGAAGTAATCATTGTCAACGGTGTGCCCACGTTTGTCCGCTTTCGGGCGGTGGCCGTTGAGAACTACGGCAGTGAGGGGTGCATGCCCATACACGCCGGTGACTGCCCGTATCGCAAAGAAATATCTTGCGTCAGCGGTTCAGGCGGTTCGTTATGCGGTGGCTACTTTGGCCACGCCGGTGAGTATGTGGTGAAGTGCAGTGAGGAACTGAAATGAAAAATGTCACATGGTCGCACAGCGCACTCAAAGACTATGAGGGCTGTCCCCGTCGGTACTACGAAGTCAAGGTGCTCAAGAACCACCCGTTCACCGACACCGAGGCGACCATCTACGGCAAGGAACTGCACACGGCGGCAGAGGACTACATCAAGGACGAGACGCCACTGCCCCCGCAGTTTGCCTTTCTCCAAGACACCCTCGACGCATTGAAGGCCAAGCCCGGACGCAAACTCTGCGAGTACAAGATGGGCGTGACCAAAGACCTGAAGCCCTGTGGGTTCCTCGACAAAGATGTGTGGGTGCGCGGCATCGCTGACTTGCTCATCATTGACGACGATAACCTGACGGCCAAAGTCGTGGACTACAAGTCAGGCAACAACAAGTACCCCGACCGAGAGCAGTTGAAACTCATGGCACTGATGGTGTTTGCGCACTTCCCGCACATCCGTCGGGTGTCTGGTGCTCTGCTCTTCGTGGTCAAGAACGACATCGCCAAAGCCAGTTTCATGGTGGGCGAAGCCGAAGAGTATTGGTGGGACTATCGGGAGCGCGTTGCCCGCATCGAACAAGCGCATGAGACTGGGGTGTGGAACCCCAAGCCGACACCACTGTGCGGGTGGTGCCCGGTCAAGACCTGTGAACATCACAAACCGAGAAGGAACTAATCATGGCAACCAGAGACTGGAAGCACGAGTATCAACTTCAAAAGAAGCGCGGCGAGGACAAAGACCAGATCGAGCGCCAGAAGGCACGCCGTGCTTATGACAAAAAGGGCATCGACCGCAAGGGCAAAGACATCGACCATGTAGTGCCCATGCGCAAAGGCGGCAAGTCAACGCCGGGTAACACCCGTTTGCGTTCTCGTTCATCCAACAGAGGAGACAACAAATGACATTTGAAGAATGGTGGGGCACCATCAGCGATGCCGAGCAAAAACTAATCGGCATCAACAACGCAAGGTTTGTTTGGGAGGAAGCGCAGAAGAACCGAGTCAACATACTGGCGCTTCCTACCTTCACCATGGCACGGTTTGGCGACCGTATCACCATCATGTCACACCACGGAGAAGGCGGCGATTTTGATCTGCAAAAGTTCGATAGCGCAGTGGGTAAGTTCTTCGCAGAAAACTTTTAAAACACAGGAGAAAGCATTTTGGAAATCCTTGAAGACAAGGCGGTTGTCTTTCGCACACGCAACCCCGACAAGTACAGCATCATCCCTAAGCACAAGATCATTGAGCAAGAAGGCGACACCTATAAGATCGCCGTGTACTGGGGCTTAGATGAAGCGAGAGTGCTTCGCAACCTCGGCGTTAAGGATGTGCCCTCGCCCATCACACGCCGCTACAACTGGCCGGGGCGCTACAAGCCCATGGCTCACCAAGTCGATACTGCCGCCTTCCTCACGCTCAACAAGCGTGCCTTCGTCTTTAACGACCCCGGCACTGGCAAGACACTATCGGCGCTGTGGGCGGCTGACTACTTGATGACTCGTGGTCTGGTGCGCCGTGTGCTCATCCTGTGCCCGCTGTCGATCATGCACTCGGCGTGGATGTCTGACTTGAACAACTCCATCATCCACCGCTCGGCCATCGTCGCACACCACCCGCAAGCCGCCAAACGCATCGAGATGATTCAGTCTGACTACGAGTTCGTGGTGTGCAACTACGAAGGGTTGAACTTGATCGCAGACGAGATCAAGAATGACGGGCGCTTTGATCTGGTGATCATTGATGAGGCTAACGCTTACAAGACCGCCACCACCAAGCGATGGAAGACGCTGAAGGCAATTATCGGTGCCAACACATACCTCTGGATGATGACGGGCACCCCCGCATCGCAGTCACCTGCCGATGCGTTTGGCTTGGCCAAACTTGTTAACCCCGATGGTGTACCGAAGTTCTTCACCGCATGGCGCGATCAGGTCATGTACAAGGCCACCATGTTCAAGTGGATGCCAAAGAAGGATGCGCGTGAGCAGGTGTTCAACGCCTTGCAACCCGCCATCAGGTTCACCAAAGAGCAGTGCTTGGACTTGCCGCCAGTCATGACGCTGACCCGCGAGATACCGCTGACACCGCAACAGAACAAGTACTACACCCTGCTCAAAGAGCAGATGCTGGTGAGCGCCGCAGGGACAACCATCACAGCGGTCAACGCCGCTACTGTGGTGAGCAAACTCTTGCAGATCAGTTGTGGTGCCGCCTACAACGACGACAAGGAAGTGGTCGAGTTCGATGCCAGCCCACGCTTGAATGTGCTGGAGGAAATTCTTGAAGAGACTGAGCGCAAGGTCATCATCTTTGCCATGTTCCGCTCAAGCATCGACACCATTCATGCGCACCTGATCAAGCGTGGCATTACTGCCGAGGTCATCCACGGCGCTGTGAGCGCAACCAAACGCGCTGACATCATCCAGCGATTCCAGAACACGCCAGACCCACGCATACTGGTGATGCAACCGCAAGCCACTGCACACGGGATTACCCTAACCGCCGCTGACACGGTGGTGTTCTACGGCCCGCTGATGTCTGTTGAGCAGTACATCCAATGTATTGCACGCGCTGACCGCAAGGGGCAGAACAGTGACAAAGTGACTGTGGTGCATATCCAGAGTTCTCCAATTGAACGCAAAATGTTTAAGGCGCTGACGGCCAAGGTCGATGACAACGATCTTCTGACAGCAATGTTTGAGGCTGAAATAAATTCTTGAAAGGGGGTTGCAGAGATTTATTTTTCGGGTAGACTGTCTAACTCTAGACAAACACAACAGGAGAAAGCAAATGGAAGATACTGAAGTTGAGGCGATACCAATTGATCGCCTCGTCAAAATCCACACCAAGATCAAATCGCAGATCGAGGCGCTGACCAAAGAGTACGACACGAAAGTGGAAGCACTCAAGGCACAGCAAGACGAGGTGCGGTTTGCCATCAAGGATCAGATGAAAGCCTTGGGGCTGAAGTCTGTGAACACATCTTACGGAACGGTCTCATTGATGACCAAGACGCGCTACAACACGAACGACTGGGACTCGTTCAAGAAGTTTATTCTTGAACATGAGGTCGTCGATTTGCTGGAGAAGCGCATCAGCCAGTCAAACATGGCGACCTTTCTGGAAGAGAACCCCGGCGCAGTCCCGCCGGGACTGAACTCGCACACCGAGTTCGACATTCGTGTAACCAAGTCAAAGTGAGTTTAACCATGAGCAATATCACGCTTTTTTCGTCATCCAATGTTCCCGCCTTCGCTCGTAACAACGAGTTGTCTGATACCGCCAAAGCCCTGACCGGCGGCGGTACTGGTTCTTCGGTCAAGCGCATCTCTATCAAAGGCGGGGTCTTCCGACTCGTCGCTGGCGGCAAAGAGATTGCCTCGATTGATGACCGCCATCTTGATGTCGTCATCGTCAAAGCCGCGCCCAAAGTCAGCCGTATCTTCTATGAAGGTGCCTACGACCCCGAGCGCATCAGCGGCCCCGACTGCTGGAGCAACGACGGTGAGAGGCCCGATGCTTCCATCAAGACACCCCAACACAAAACCTGCATGGGTTGCCCCCAGAACGAAGCAGGCTCGGGCAACGGCAACAGCCGTGCCTGCCGCTTCCAACAGCGCCTTGCTGTGGCTCTGGCCAACAACCTCGAAGGTGATGTGTTGCAACTGACACTCCCTGCCACGAGCATCTTCGGGAAAGAAGATGGCGACAAGCGCCCCTTGCAAGCCTATGCCCGCTTCCTTGCGGTGCAGACCCCGCCTGTCAACCCCGAGCAGATCATCACCCGCATGAAGTTCGACACGAAGGCCGAAGCGCCCAAACTGTTCTTCACGCCCGTGCGCTGGTTGGAAGAAGACGAGTACGACATTGTTCAGAAGCAAGCCGACAGCGAAGATGCCAAGCGTGCCGTGACCATGACGGTTGCGCAAGCCGATGGTGTCAAGCCCAAGGCTGAACTGGCGATTCCGGGCAAGCCCACCAAGGCCGCGCCCAAGGTCGAGGCTGAAGAAGAGGACGAGGCCCCGCCGCCTCCCAAGGCCAAGGCGAAAGCCAAGGTCGAGGCTGAGGACGATGGCGGTGAACCCGAGGTGCGCAAGGGTGGTGAGAAGCCCAACGCCGTACCTACCAAGAAGTCAAAGTTGGCCGACATCGTGGCTGACTGGGACGACGAGTCTTAAGGAGAATCGGGGGGAAAGCGGTAAGCCGTAGAGGCGTCTGTGACGCCGTGAGTACCCCCACCCAAAACAACCATGGCTTATTCACAAAAAACAATTGACGCCGTGCTGGCCGCACCTAAGACCCCGGGCAACCAGTTGGGTCGATGGGCGATCCATCTCGACTTTCCTGTCACCAAGATTGCCAAGGCGCTTGGTGTCACCCGCCAGACCGTGTACAACTGGTTTGTTGGCAAAGATGTCTTTGTCGCCTACCAGAACCGTGTCGACCTGCTGTTGTTGATCATGAAGTCCTCGCGCACCGCCGACGAGGCATGGAGAAAAATATGTCACGAGTACAATTTGCCCACCTGACAGATGAAGAGTTGATCCGTCAAGCCTACATTGAGCACGACAACCCGCTGGTGCTGGAGTTGTGCAGTCGCATCGCCAAACTGATTGACGAAAACGCCGAACTCAAAGGCACAATCACCGACCTCTCCGAGCACATCCCCCACTGACCCGAAGGACAACCATGACACCGCTTGAGAGGTCGGTGATTGTGCCTTTGAGTTCGGCGTT
>Ga0255143_1000438_pt1 | contig 12738 bp, 30 predicted proteins | sample Atl_Cont_RepC_0h_FD_183625 | JGI IMG/M metagenome (GOLD analysis project Ga0255143, IMG submission 183625) | Freshwater microbial communities from Altamaha River, Georgia, United States - Atl_Cont_RepC_0h | ecosystem: Environmental > Aquatic > Freshwater > River | place: USA: Georgia | collected...
TCGGACCCTTCTTGCCAGGCCGACCGAGCTCGTCATCTCGAATGTCGCGGATCTGCTCGGCGGTGAGCTCGTCAATGAACGTGATCTTGGCGGAGGCGAACTGCTCGTTCCACCAGTTGGCCGATCGGATGTCATCCCGAATCGACTTCTTATCACCGTTGTCTTTGACGTACCGCTCGATCGCTTCGGACAGTTTGTAACGGGGCTTGTCGTTGAGCAGACGGCCACGCCACGCTTCTGCCTTCAACCGATCGTGATACTCCTGCGCTTGCTTCGGATCGCTGGTCTTGCAACTGCCCCGGTACGACTTGCGTTTCACCATGAAGCTGTACCAGTACGTACTGCCACGGAGGTAGATAGACATGCCAAAAGCTCCTCTACCCGCCGCAGACCGCACCACTAAGGTACGCTCCGTGACGGATTTTTTCAATGGGTTGGGGGGGTGGGGTACTCAGGAAGTCTGGTCTAGTGTGTCGGCTCCGGAGCGTGGAGCCCGATGACTCAGGCCCCCGACAGCAGACCAGCGCATGCGCCTTCCCTTTCCCCCAAAACTTATGCCGCTTTGTCGAAGCTGAATCGTGGGCGAGCCCACAGCATCAGCTTGATGGGCCGTGCGCCAACGGCCAGGAGCTCACGCTCTTCCCACAGTTTGGGTGCGAGCTCGGGATAGCCTGGACCGACGTAGGCCGTGGAGTTGCGGTAGTGGGGCACGAAGATGATCTGGCCCCACTTGTAGGCGGTGTACTCGTAGCGATCGGCTACGACTTTGTTGTTGTCTTCCATCTGCTTCCTTACTGCAATCGGCTGATCATCGAGAGGATCTGGCCTGCGTTGATGTCGCTTTTACGCAACATCTTCTTTGCTTCGTCTCTCATGCTCAGCCACTCTCTTGTTTCCTGGATGCTTCCGTTGGCCACGCGAGGAGGCACCTTGTTGATCTGCGCTTCGAGCTGTTCCTTCAGCCGCTCGAGCTGGTCCTTTTCTGCGATGTTCAACAGCCGTACCCCCAGCAAAAGAACGTCTGCACCGCCCTTGCCAGAAAGCCAATGACCATCCAGCTTGCGGCGAACACCAGCAGACCTCCGACCAGGGTGGCAATCCCCTTCATTACGTTGCTCATATCATGTCCTCGATCTTCTTGAGGGAGACCCGACCGGCTCGCACCGCCTCCGTGAACTTCGCCGTCTCACGCGCCGCAATGTCCCCGATCTCTTTGCGCCACTGTTGGTACAGCTCGTACCGACGAGTGGGCGAAGTGATGTACAGGGCTTGCTTCACGCGAGCAACGAAGCGCTTGCGGCACTCACGGAGCTCGTCGGCCCAGACCTCCTCCTGGTTCATACGTACGCCGCCAGATCAGGAGCAACCCAACCCTCTGGCTTGCCGATCTTGCCGCCCTCTTTGATGACGGGCTTGCCGTCAACCAGCTTGGCGTCGTTCGATGCAAGCACGGCCTGGTCGGCCGCATCCTTGTCGAAGCCAGCGATGTAAGCGACACCGTTGAGCGTCACTTCCAGATCGCACAGAGCATCGAGGGCTTGCTCACGCTCGTCGTCGCTGATGCGAACCTCGGCGTCACCCTTCTTCAGGTCTGCGGCGAAGTCATCCAGAACATGGACAGCGGCGGCGATCACCTCAAGAGGTAGGGTTTTCCCCTTGATCTCGACGGTGTGGAGGAACTCGATGAACTCCTCGATGTGGCACCCGACCTGAACCGACAGGTTCGCTGGGCCAGGTTCCTTGCCACACGCCTTCAGCCAGGCGGCAGTGCGTTGGTAGTTGGTCATTCGCCCTCCGCAGCGGCGGCTTCTTCGGCGGCGACTTGCTGAGCCTGTTGCGCGGCTTGGGTCTGAGCGTTGGCTTCCGTGATGATCAGGTCCATCAGCTGGCGCACTTCGCTGTGCTTGCCTTGATCCAGGTGGCGCAGGATGACGTTGAGTTGTTCGATGGTGAAAGTGAGAGTGATGTTCATGCAAGTTTCCAAATGGTTTTAGGTGCGCGATGGCAGTTGGCAGAGCGTTGTCTGCCATAGCCGGCGGAGTTGATGTAGCCCTGACGAGAAAGTCTGGTGGCGACGACGCCCCATGCCCTCTGATCAGGCGCGTGTGGGAAGCCGAACTTGTCGACCCAGACCCTGACGTCTTCAGTCATGAAGCCATCGGGGTGCATCTTGGCGTAGAGCTTGAACAGGACGGTCGCCTGGTCGCTCCAGTTCTCGATGGTTCGGTCAGCGTGTGAAGCGGCCAGCAACATGCCGGTCTCTGCGCCCTGCCGTGCGAGGTCGGCGTTGATGACGCTCATCGTGCTTTGCCCTCCAGGCGGTCAGCCACAAGCTTGGAATAGCCAGCGATGTCCACCCATGAGTCGGCGTAGTTAGGGTCGCCGTTGGCAATGCGAGCGATCTTGTGACAGATCATCTCCAGCGCTTCACGCTGGTCGTCCTCGAGCTCGTTCCACTTCTCCATCATGTACGACTTGATGGTGGACTTGAGCGTCTGCGAGATCTCGGCGTGGTCCTTGAACAGACCATACCGAGCACCTCGCTCTGTCAGTGTTGCGGTGATTGAATCAGACATGTTCCTCTCCGTATTGCTGCTTGAGGAACTTGTCCAGATCCTCCTGCTTGAAACGCCACTGCCGACCGACTTTGCCGGCGGGGATTTTCTTCTCACGCGCAAGTTTGCGAAGAGAGAAGACAGAGACGCCGAGATATTCGGCGGCATCAAAAATCGACATCATTTGCGATCTCCGTTGGGTCTGCTTGTTGTTGTTTGATGCGCTGGTACTGGGTGCAGAACGGGGCCACTTCGCAATAGCCTTCGCATCTGCGGTTCACGCCAGGTCGCTCCTCGACGTAGTGGCCGTCAGGGATCTCCCCGAGCTCCTCCTTCATGAACACGACCCTCTTTGCGCGTTTGCCGCCCTCTTTCATCAGGGCGTAAGAGGTGCCTGAGTACCAGCGTTCTTCTTCTGTGCATTCAACGGAGTGATCCGAAGTGTCCTGGACATCGGCGCTCTTGTGAAGAATGACCCGCTGACGCACATACGCTTCCGCCGCATCGAGATCCCATACGGGAACCTCAATAATCGCCACGTTCCGCTGAGGGTAATCAGGGTTTCGCTTGGCCTCGCTTGGCTTCCAGTCACGGAAGATCGCAATCACCTGCAAGCGATTGACGTCATAACCATTCTTGTGAGCAAGCCAACGCAAGCAATTGAGCTGTCGCTCCCAGGCAATGTCGCCCTTGGCCTTGTAGACCGAGCACACTTTCCAGTCCTGGAGGACGGCGTCCTGGAGGTGCAGTCGGTCGAACTGACCGCTGACGCTCCACCCATCGACTGTGGCGTACAAACGCTCTTCGACCAGGGCGCTGGTGCCAGCTCGCTCGAGCACGGTATGGACGGCCTGACCCATCAGCGCCCAGATCCGATCGCTCACGTCCTCGACCACCAGGCTCGCGTACTTCTTGCGAAGAACACGCACCTGCGGTGAGTCGATCAGCTTGGTCACGCTGATGTCGCCACCACCCGTATACGGGTCGTTCTTGATGGCGTTCACCAACGCGTCAGGCAGACCGTGGATGTTCGTCAGATTCATCAGAAGTCCACCTTGACTGCACCGCCGTTACCACCACGGCCACCGCCCTTGCTGTACGTGCCGTCATCGAGCTTCAACGTGCCGCTACGGAACGGGTTGCCGTTCTTGCTCACGCGATCCCACAGGGCGACCTGTACTTGGTGCCGTCAGGGAAGGTCACTGTGCCGGTCTGAACGGGAGCCTTGTCGTTGGTGCGACGGTTGTTGTCAAAGATGACGATTTCGATTTTGTTGTTGTAGGTTGCGGACATGTTGGTGGTTCCTTACTTATTGGTGGATTCAGCGGCCTTCTGTTGAAGACGCGCCACGACTTCAGCGGTCTTCGCAAGCGGAAGATCGTTGATGCTTTGCAAGCCATACGCCTTGGCGATGGCAGACAACTCGACGCCAGCCTGTGCGGCCAGGTTGGTGATGGTCTCGAGCTCCCCTGCGCCGATCTTCTTGACGGGCTCAGCACGTTTGCCGGGGGGTGATGCGGTGGCGGCATTGCCATCGTCATCTTCGGGAGCGATGCCACAGGCCGCCATCAACGAATAGCGACGGGCATAGGTCAGGGCAGAGCCATAGCCCTGGGCGTCCTGCTTGGATGCGGGAACGTGCAGCTTGCCGGCGCTGAAGGTCTCGCCAGATTCGTGGATGAACGTGGTCTCCACGATCACGCCGCTCTCGCATTCGTGGGTCTGCTGGATCAGCGCCACACCGTTGTCGTTGAGGCTGTCGATCACGGCCTCGACACAGGCGGCGAGGTCTGCGTAGCGGCTCTTGAAGTGGGGGTTGCTAGAGGTCTTGAGGGCGGCGCCGAATCCCTTCTGCGCCTTGACCAAGGCTGATGCAATCTTTTGCATGGTGCTCCTGAGAGTGGGTTGATGATAGATTTCTTGCCGTAATACAGCTGATTCGATGTATTGCAGTGGAGTGAATTGTATTTGTATGAATATCCAAAGGTAATTAGGGATTTCCCTAATAGAAAATGGATTTTGGTCAGGGATAATGAAGGCCGTCAGTGCCAGGTGTGTACTGATGAACGCTGGACCAGATGGTATGAAAACAATATCGACTGGTCTAGACCACAACAAACAACCTGTAACTACATACTTACTCGTTAAGTACACACGTAGCTACAAAGATGTACGTAGGAGCTCATGAAAAATTTTTCTGACTATGGGATTGACCTGCACGGCAAGTCCGGCGAAGAGGTCAAGACCACCTGCCCACAGTGCTCACACACACGGAAGAAGAAGAGCTATCCGTGCCTGAACGTGAACACAGAGAAGGGCGTGTGGCACTGCCACCACTGTGGGTGGTCAGGTGGCCTCGGTACAGGGGTCATCAATCGCTCGGCACCGCCGGCCAGACGGGTCTATCCCCGCCCTGAATTCCGCCCCGCCGCTCTGAGTGACGGAGCCGCCGCCTTCTTCCACAAGCGGGGAATCACAACAGAAGTGTTGATTCGCAACCGCATCGCTCTCGAGCGGGTGTACATGCCCCAGATCGAGGACGAAGTCACAGCGATCGCATACCCCTATTTCAAGGGCGGCGAGATCGTCAACATCAAGTACCGAGACAACAACAAGAACTTCCGCCAGGTCGCCGGCGCAGAGAAGATCGTCTACAAGTACGACGACATCAACGATGACATGACCATCATCGTCGAGGGAGAGATGGACGCCCTCGCTCTGGAGGTCGCAGGATTCCGCAACGCCATCTCCGTACCCGATGGCGCGCCCACTCCCGAGTCGAAGAACCTCGAGCTCAAGTTTGAATTCCTGAGCGACGAACGCTTCGACAAGGTCAAGCAATTCATTCTGGCGGTGGACTCAGACGAGCCAGGCAAGAAGCTCGAGGACGAGCTCGCCCGACGTCTCGGTCGTGACAAGTGCTTGCGTGTGGTGTGGCCAGAGGATTGCAAGGACGCCAACGAAGTGCTGATGAAGCACGGCGCACAGGCTCTGCATCACTGCATCGAAGACGCCAAGCCGTTCCCTGTTGAGGGTGTGTTCTCGGTCAATGACATCGAGGAAGACATCAACAACATGCTCGAATTCGGGATGATCAAGGGCGAGCCCACTGGTTGGGACTCGGTCAACAGCCTGTACACCCCGGCGCCTGGGCAATGGAGTCTGGTCACAGGCATCCCCTCGATGGGCAAGAGCGAGTGGCTCGATGCGATGGCAATCAACATCGCAGAGAACGCAGGGTGGACCTTCGGCATCTGCTCACCCGAGAACCAGCCGATCTCATGGCATGCCGCCAAGCTCATGGAAAAGCGCATGGGCGAGCGTCTGGTTGCAGGGCGTGTCAACCAGGCCAAGTTCCAAGAGGCGAAGTCCTGGGTCAATGACCACTTCAAATTCATCATGCCCGAGGAACCCAGCCTCGAGGCAGTGCATGCCAAGGCCAAGTTCCTGATCCGTCGCCACGGCATGAAGGGTCTGATCATCGACCCGTACAACGAGCTCGATCACACCAAGCGCAAGGATGGCGTGAGCGAGACCGAGTACGTCAGCACGTTCCTGACACAGCTCCGCAAGTTTGCTCGAGACAACCAGATCCACACCTGGCTTGTGGCGCACCCCGCCAAGCTGATGAAGGATCTCAAGGGTGTGTATCCCGTCCCCGATGGGTACACCGTCTCAGGCTCGGCGCACTTCTACAACAAGGCGGACAACATCATCGCTGTCCATCGTGATGTTCGTAACCCGCAAGCCCCGACCGAGGTTCACGTTCAGAAGATCCGCTCACGTTGGCTCGGCAAGCGAGGCACGGCGTATCTGCAATGGCAACCCAACAGCGGTCGCTTCAAAGAGTTTGATGGTGCGTATCACCCGCCGTCAGCATCAGAGTACCAAGCAGCAAAGGACGGCGAATGAAAGACTGGATCATGGAGCTGTGCCCAGAGATCGTTGGCTGGCAAGCGGAGTTGATCGCTGAGCAAGCGCAACGACGGGTTGATGACGAGCGTGAGGCATGCGCTCAGATCGCTGACAAGTATCACGTCCCCATGTTGGACACGGTGGCCGACATCATCGCCGCCAAGATCCGAGCAAGGGGCAAGCGATGAACTACCGCAACCGCAAGCTGCTCGACCTGGCGCGTGGTCAGCAGTGCGTCATGTGCGGTGCGGACGATGGAACGATCGTGTCAGCCCACAGCAATTTGTCCGAGCACGGCAAGGGCATGGGCATCAAGGCAGACGATTCGATGGTGGCTTGGCTCTGTCACAGGTGTCACAGCAACCTTGACCAAGGCTCAGAGATGAGCCGCGCAGAACGCAGGGACTTCACATTGACTGCGATTTGCAAAACACACCAAGCAATGTGGAGAAACGAAATGATTGAGGTGAAGAAATGAGTGACATCAGAGAGAACCTGGCAGAGGTCAAGGCTGAAGCCAAGACCATGCTCGAGACCCTTGCCGCCATCCGAGGCAAGCAGTACTCCGAGACCGTGCGTGTGCTGCTTCTGTGCCGCCAGATGGCAGAGATCACCAACGCCATGGCTCAGGAGGTCAGGAAGACCCGCCCTGATATGGCAGAGGCTTGCGCCGATGCAGCCCTGCACTCACTGATGCAGATCGCAACGAGCCAGCGTGTCGTTGGTGCGGTCAGTGAAGAAGATTGGGCGTCCATGGCAGAGGACGTCGGCAACCTGATCCAGAGCATCAACGGCCTGATGCGCCGTGCTGTTGAGGCCGGTCTGTCTGGCGAGAGCTTCGGGGGACATGCCTGATGATGCACAGCCAGATCATCCTCGATGGTTCACTGGACTCTGGCCCCGCCATATTCGAGTGCAACAAATGCAACAAGCCCCGTCAAGAAAAGGATGGGGTGTACATGGGCAACAAATTCATCTGCGGTTCCTGCTGGCGCAAGAAGGCCGTAGTCAGGGCAAATGCGTTGAACAGGAGCAGCAAGTGAACACAGGCAAAGTCGTTGCGAACGCTGGATCACATCGGATCATGTACGCCTTGGCGAACGGACCGATGTACAGCAAAGAACTCAAGGTGATTGCGGGAGCAATCAATAGTGTCAGCCGATTCGATGGTGAATACATGGCCAGGCTTGAGAGCAATGGCTTTGTGAAGCGACACGGAGACCAGTGGGCGTTGACCAAGCGTGGTCACGAAAAGCTCGAGGAGCTCGGTCCTGCCAGGGGCATGCGCCTCAAGCGGCAGTACGCATACCAGGCTGTGCTCGAGCGCCCGAACTTTGATCCTTCCCAACACATCGAGTCAACGATCAAGCGACCTGGCTCGATGGATTTCTTGGAGTGCCCGACCAGGATCGGGGACACCCTTTATTACAGAGACGGACGACGAGTAAACATTGGAGAGCAAGCATGAAGTTTAGGAAGAAGCCGGTGGTCATCGAGGCCACGCAATGGTTCAAGGATGGCGACCATCCAGCCGTCGTCAAGGGGAAGCTGAATGATGCTCCAATCTTTTGGATCAACACGCTTGAGGGCGACATGATGGTTGTCCCTGGCGATTGGATCATCACTGGCGTGAAGGGTGAGCACTACCCCTGCAAGCCAGACATCTTTGAACAGACATACGAAAGGGTTGAGTGATGGACATTGAAGAACTGCTGGAACGATACCGCCAACTGGCCGACAGGTACGCACCTGCTCGAGCCCAACGCGAGTACTTGGACGAGTACCGCAAGTCGATGCTGGCCATGCTCATGAGGGATGCCGAGCGTGCTGGGTTCAACTCAGGCGTGGCGCAAGAGCGTGAGGCCAGGGCCAGCGATGGGTATCTCAAGATGCTCGATGACCTGAAGACTGCCGTGTTCGAGGAAGAGAAGATCCGCTACCACCTGAAGGCGGTAGAGCTGGAGATCGAGATCTACCGCACCAAGAGCGCCAACGAGAGGGCCGAACGGAGGGCGTATGGGGCGTGACTTCGATGACTGGTGGAAATCGTTGAGCGAACCAGAGCGAAAGATGATAGGGGTCAGCACCGCCAAGTACGTGTGGACTTGTGCCACCGACGCACGGCGTATGCGCGATGCCCAGATCGCTGACAGCTGGGACAACGGGAGCCATGGCAACGTGGCGAAATCAATTGCTCGGTGCATCCGGGCGCAGGAGATTTAATGAAGTGGTGTGACAGAGCCTTGTGGCAAAGCAGGTACGCCTACGGGCTGTGTCTGAGCGAGAAAGACTTCCAGCGGGAAATGAAGCGGATGAACGTGCCGCCGCATCAGTGGCCTCGATGGGTTAGTGACGGGGCTAACGCCACCACCCACTTCCTCGGGCATCCTGATGGCGGCATGGCGGCGATCGTGTGCCTCGAGGAGAGGGAGGGGTTGACTGGAACCCAGATAGCCGCAGTCCTCGTCCATGAGGCTGTGCATATCTGGCAAGAGCACTGCGACGGGATCGGGGAATCTGAGCCTGGCTCAGAGTCTGAGGCATACGCCATCCAGACGTTGTCGCAGAGGCTGATGGACGCGTACGTGGAGGCTAAGAAATGAGCGCCTGGCTGATCGTTGCGACCGGTCTGGCGTACGCATACGTGGCGTTGGAGCAGGGCATGAAGGGCAACTGGTCGATGACCGTTGTGTACTCAGGCTATGCCTTCTCCAACATTGGTTTGTATTTGATGGCGAAGTAAATGAGCAAGAGAGATTGGGGATCGGTGACGATCAATATTCTGAAAGCGTTTGAGGAACACGGCGAGATGACCCGCAAGGAAGTGTGCGAGGCGATCGGGCTGGACAGGATGTACGTGAGTGCAATCCTGACCAGGCTGAACAAGGCAGGGAAAACCCTACCCAAGCGCATCCATGTGGTGCGCTACGTGTACGACGAAGAGGGCGCACGACGCTACCCTCGAGCGGTGTATGCGCTGGGCGACCAGCCTGATGCGAAGAAGCCGAAGTCCAACCCCGCAGAGAATAAGCGACGGTACCTCCAGAACCTGCGCAAGCGGATGACGGGGAACAGCGTGTTCAACCTGGGCCTCACGCGCCGCCAGTACACTGAGATGCTACGAAAGGCAGCATGATGGAAAAGAAAAAGCCAACGGTTGAGTTTGCCCCTGGTTGCTTCGACAACTTTGAGGGCACACAGGAGGAGCTCCAGAATCTGATCGCTGAAATCCACCGCATGGTGGAGACAGGCGAGCTCTTCGAGGAGGCTGAGCCTCTGACTGAGGAAGAGGCCGAGGAAATATTGGGGCGCCGTGACGGGAATAGGAGCGTCCAATGATGTTCATCCTCGGCGTCATACTAGGGTTTACCCTAGCAGCCCTGTTCGCAATGGGTTCGTTTATTGCGTTTGCTTGGAGTAAATGATGGGCAAGATCAACAGCAGGGCGAAGGGCGCCCAGGGTGAGCGGGAATTCTGCAAGGCATTGGGGGAGTACGTGGGAGACGCGCTGGTCGAGCCGCTCAAGAGGAACCTAGAGCAGACCAGGAACGGGGGACATGACATCCTGGGCCTGGATGGGTGGGCCTTGGAGATCAAGAGGTACAAGGTGGTCAAGGAGTCCGACATTAAAGCCTTCTGGGAGCAGGCCGTAGACCAGGCCAAGCGGGTCGGAGCTACGCCTGTGCTGGCGTACAGGGAGGACTTCCAATCGTGGCGTGTCCGCATCCCATGGGGATTCATGATGGACAACGAGTGGGATGAGGATGTGGACTTCACCCTGGAGATGAGCCTGAAGGCGTTTGCCTCGATCATTCGAGAGCAACTTATAGCAACGCAAGTGTTGCAAGAAACCAAAACACCAACGACATTATCGTCATAGAGTTCTGGCTCACAAGGCCACGCGCAGATGACGCGAGCACTCACATAAGCCCCCGGCCACGAACCGGGGGTTTTTCTTTGGGTCTGCGTGGAATGATTAAGCCGGCTGGAGTGGTAAAAAAACAACAGCCAGGGCACAAGGCCCTGGACTGTTGTCTAACGGTCATCGGGTGATGACCGGATGCTGGGTCTCAATCCAAACGTGAGCGCCGCAAGACAGCGGTTTGTCTGGCGCGTACACCACCTTGGCTGGGCCGGTGAGCTCAGCTTCCCTGGCATACGTCGTTGACTTGTACGTCTTGACTGTCAGGGTCGGGTTGCATACGCCGTTCTTGCGGTTGGCTTTGATCACATGTTGGTTGACATGGATGATGGTCTTCATCTCAACCACCAAAGAAGCGACGGATCCGCTGCATCAGGCTGAGCTTGGGCTCGACCATCTGGATGGGCAGCTCGATCGCTGGGGGCTGCTGGAAGGCGGCAACTGGAGGAGTTGACCGCTTGTTCGTGGCGGCAGGACGGACTTCGGACCAGACTCGATAGACCGTCGATGACGAGCAGCCGACTTGAGCCGCGATGTACTCTGCGTTGTGTCCGCTTTTCTTGAGTGTCTTGATCCGCTGGATCTGTTTGCTCGACAGCCTGGTGAACGATTGGCCACGCCGCTTGTACGGCAGGCCAACCCGATCGAGGTAGTCATAGATACACGGATGGCTGATGTTGAACATCTTGGCGATGTCGTCAACCTTCGTGTCCGTCTGAGTGTAGAGATGCCAGACCTGGAGCATCTCGTTCTGGCTAAGACGCAAACGCCTTGCGGATTTCAGACTTTTTGTTGAGCTCCCATCGGTGGTCTGATGCTGAGACTGGGAAGATGATTCGTTTGTTGCGTAAACCATTTGATACAACTACGTGAAAATGTTTCTTGGATTGAACAATGGACTCGACCCGAAGGCCGAGCCCGTTGCAGAGTTTGGTGATGTTCAGTTTGCGTCGATCCAAATTCCTCCTCTCGACCTGATCTTGACCTCGACTGGTTCAGCGCCCTTGGGCCAGCTGATGTAGCCGAGCTCCGTGATTACGGATTGAGGATGGGCGTGGTAAGCCAGCGCCACATCCGCCGATGTAATGCGTCCAAGTCTGCGTCGTGCTTGCTCGATAGTGTCTCCTGTTTCGACTGATCCATCCCTGGCCACCAGGAAATAGACACGTTGGTTCAGGTCGATGTTCTCGACCGGCGCCGTGTCTTCCAGTGCCCGATTGACCAGCTCGTCGGATGCAATCCCAATGAAGTCGTCTCGATCCCATTGGGCACTCTCACCGTCTGCGATGTGGATGCCGTAGACGATGTCTGAGAGGCTGCCTTCCTTGCAGCCGAAGCCTCCTGTTGCGTGAAAGATTTGAAAGCGCGGCGATTGGTATCGCCGGTTGAGCGCCGTGTGTCTGAGCACCAGGCGTTGGTTCTTCAGATAGCCGACAAGGGGCCGAAGCCCCTCGTCACCTGCGACGATGCAGTTCATCCACCTCCTTCGTTGGTCAGGTCGATCTGGTTGAAGAGTTGGTCGGAGATGTCACCGGGAATCAAGTCAGCCATGTGCATTGACAGCAAGGCATCAGTGATCTCAAGCAGTCGTTCATCATTGCCCAGCGCATCGCCTATCTCAAGCGAGACATGCTGTTGCCAGCGATCCATGCGCCTCCTCAGTTGATCATCGAAGGTTGGATGGAATCGGTGCGGAACAGATCCTCGATCCAGATGGCAGCTTCCATCGGGTCTTGCTCGACCATGTCCTCGAGCTCGCCCTCGGTGCCGAGGTCGTCGTACCAGTACCCGATCACGGCGGCAGCTTTGTACGGAGCTTGCTTGCACCACTGCTCGATGCCGGACAGACCGTTGCGCATCCAGCAATTGAATGCAGCGCGGATCATGGGACGGATTTCTTGAGGGGTGTATTCGACCATTTCACGGGCGCTGACAACTTCACCTTCTTCTTCTTTTTCTTTGACGATTTCTCCCTTGGCGACAGAGGTAGTTGACCCTTTGTTGTACCAGTTGTTGGTGCTTTGGCCGTGCCACCATTCGCCGTACGCCGAGCCACCGTCTTCGTCTTCCCAGTACCGCGAGCGGTTGTACCCCGTGTACTGGTCGGTGTAGCCGCTTTGTCCCGAGTACGCGCTTTGGTACGTCGGACGAAAGCCAAACTTCGTGGTAGACCAGGCGTAAGTGTTGCTCAGCCAGGCTCCCACGAAGTTAACTCCGCTTCGTTCGTTGATGATGACAATCTCCCCGTCCGCACGCACCAGGCCGAACTTGTTGCCGGTGCCGATGATGTGACCCATCATCTCCTGCCAGCTTGGGTCCAGCATCAGGTCAGGATCCGCAGTCAAC
>Ga0255143_1000443_pt1 | contig 12573 bp, 16 predicted proteins | sample Atl_Cont_RepC_0h_FD_183625 | JGI IMG/M metagenome (GOLD analysis project Ga0255143, IMG submission 183625) | Freshwater microbial communities from Altamaha River, Georgia, United States - Atl_Cont_RepC_0h | ecosystem: Environmental > Aquatic > Freshwater > River | place: USA: Georgia | collected...
TCATGGCCTCAGATGCTTTCACCAGAGTTTCATTCACTGCGACCCAGATGCATTTGGCCATGTAGGCCGCTGCGCGATAGCCATCGCCACTGAATGGAAACTTTGAGGGATCCATCATCGATGCCTGTTTTGCAGGTCGAATGATGTCTTCCATCAATTGCTCTTTGAAACCGTATTCCTTGGACCCGTAAGCCAAGGTCATTACTGACCGTTTCGTGACTTTTCTGGTAATTCCGAACTGCAACCACTGGGTGGCAAGGGATCGGGTACCTTCAACCACATACGGTGTACCTTCGTCAGTGTGTGCCAGTCCGTCTTCTGTCCCAGTGTGGGCGTCGTCTCGGACTTTCTCAATGACTTTATTGGCGACCAATTGGTATACGTCAGCAGGAAGCTCTTGAGGAACGAGGTTGACTGCCGCACCACCGAGGTGGTCTCTGAGCATCGCTGAGAAATGCTGTATGCCAGAGCATGAACCGTCCATAGCCACGGGCAGTTTTGATACGAACGCATCACCATGTTCGGTGTAACCCCGCCACTCGAAACAAAACGCCAGGAACTGCCACGGTTTGTCAATTTCCACACCTCCGATACTACTTGTCCAGCCCCGTTCGTTGTACGGATCCATTGCACATCGAATAATTTCTTCTTCATTGTCTAGCACCCAATTTACGCGGTCCTCTAAGGACACTTTATCGAAGCCAGCCACGTTAGCTCCGTGGATAGCCAGCCATTTCCAACCTTCCTCGCCCAACGGTTTCCCATTCGCGAATCTGAGGAGAGACTTCTGATAATCAGATCCCTGAGGGTTCAGGTGGGGTACTGCATAAATGCGACCACGGAAGTCGAGCTGATAGGGGAAGTAGATCTTCCGATATTGCTCAAACCGTTTCGCGATACCCAGCGCAATCGAGAACCCAATCCTTTGTCCTAGAATTGAGAGGTTCTGCATGTGCGCCTTGGCAGCCTGGATCCGATACTCCCGCTTTGCGGTCTCGTTTGTATCGATGTCCTGAGGCACCTGGGGCATCGGAATGCCATCTCTAGGGGGTATTCCTGCCAACTCAGAGCCGTTGTCCCAGAGCGTCTGCATGACATCCAGAACTTGGCTGTTGATTTGCCAGGGCGTCCTCTGAAGGGCGTTCACTGCTTCGTAGACGATGGGCATATCCACGTTGCGAAGCTCGTCCAGGTAGGCACGGTTCTTCGTCTTGACCAGTTTCAACGGCTTGATGTTCGAGCTGACATAACCTCCTGAGAATGGGTCTTCCCAATCCTTAGGCTGCACCACCATCGGCTCGTAGACGGGGCGCAGGAACTGAGTGACCTCGTTCTTGTGCTCAATCCATTCGAGGGTCTCAGGGAGGGCGCGAACGTATTTGAGCGCCTGGTCCTTATCGACCTTCTGGTGGGTGATCTCCACGATCCCCACGGTAGCCATGCAGATATCCAGGAGCTTGATTCCGACGTGGAGACGATCAGTCCTACTCCAACGCTCCCACTCATCGACCTTCTGAGCCTGTCTGACGGCGTAGATGTGCTTGTAGTGGTAGGAGCTGCGCTTCTTGGCCCCAGCGACAAGCTTCTCGTATTTCTTCTTCTCGATCTCCCGAACCTTCGCGAACCTGAGTTCGTCTTCGACCGCTGTTCCGATAGCCACCCCAACGAACTGGACGGTACGGATCGATGAGACCCCTGCCAGGATGTTCTTGAGGGTCAGGAAAGCCAACGTGTTGGGATCCATGTCCCGAACCTTCTTGAAGGCGATGTTGCGGTTTCCTGCCACCCCTTGGGAGGCTTCTTCGATCCAGGCCTTGATCCCGTTAGCCAGGGTCTCAAGACGATGCGCCAGAATTGTTTGTCCGTAGACGGTTCCTTCCTCCCTTTGAGACTTCTTGGCCTTACTGATGTCTCGCAAGTAACGCTCTTGCCCTCGACGGGTCATCTCTTCTTCCAAGCGTATTTGTGTAGACATAAGGTCTTCTTGAAGATCAGCTTGAAGATTAGTCATAGTTCTCCCTTAGTATTTCTTTGTTTATTTACTACTAGTTAGATATCTTTACTGGTTTTAACCTAGAGATATCCAATTGTAGGACCATAGGTTACTTGTTGATTTTGTTCTCCTTTTACCCCTGTTGTCACAGAAAAGTTGTCACAAATCTGTCCCCAAAACTATCCAAAAGCTGACAGTTGACTCCAGATAACAGTAATCTTTTGGCAAGGGTTGTCGGAAAGAAAGAGGGACTCCAGGGGTTACCCCCAGAATCCCTCTCACTTTTCAGTTAGTTGTTGGTGAGGACGGAGGGACTCGAACCCTCACTCCTTACAGGAAACGGGTTTTAAGCCCGTTGTGTCTACCATTTCACCACGTCCTCAGTTTGTTCCCTCTACCGATTTTAAGTCCTTTGGAAACAATTACCAATTGGATAACTAACTGAATTTGCAAACATTTTATATTTTCCTTGTGACAACTATTGTCACTGTGACAGGTGTTTGTGACAGCCTGTGACAGCTCAGTTTGCTGCCCTAAGAAACGGTACGTGTTCGCTTTTATACTGTTCCAATGCTTCCTTGCCCTCCTTCAGCTTACCAGGCGCAAGATGCATATACCGTGCGGTGGTTAGCGGAGTGGCATGTCCCATCCATGCTTGAATGAACTGAGCAGTCTTATCTTGCATGGCAAGTCGGGAAGCACATGTGTGGCGCAGCATGTGCACCACGAACTGAGGATCTTCGGTCTTACCGAGAGCGGCTCGAACGACATCCCACTGGGTTCGCAACGAATAGGCGTTCAGGTCGTGAAACACCCGCTCATTCCCCCGCCTTGCCTGGATGATCGCGTCCACCCTAGAGGTGGCAGGAATCGACCGAGCCTTTGAGGTTTTGGTCTCGTCAGGGTGTAGGTGAAGCATTTCGTTGCGGTACTGCTTGGACTCAAAGTTGAGCAGCTCCATACGACGGAAGCCTGTATCGATCGCCACAATGATGAACTCTCGGAGGGCATTGAAGCCATACTGAGTGCACGTGTTGAGGAGATCTAGCTCTTCCCGATTATCGATCCAGCGGATTCGATGGTTCCCTGCGCTACGGCGCTTGATCCTGGGCAGGGTTTCAATCCAGCCCTCGTCCGCTGAGGTCTTTAGCATCATGGACAAGGCGGAGAGCTTTCCGTTAACGGTGCTTCCTGCATTGCCCTGCTCATCAGCGAACTCATTGACCATCTCACGTATCATTGAGGTGGTAATGCTATCGACTGGAGTCTCTTCTCCAAAGTAGTTCAGGATCGCACGGGCGTTCTTCTGCCCATTGTCACTTTTGCGCTGTGACCAAACGTCCTTAACGGTGAGCTTGTATGCTTCCGCAAGTGTAGGCTTGATTACAGGTTTCGGGAGAAGCTCCTGCGGGATCTCTAGAACCCCGCTCTTGATCAGCTCCTGTTTTTTCTCAGCCAACACTGCATCAGTGTAGCTGGAGAATGTTTCGCGGTAACGGTTCTCACCACTACCAACCGAAACTAACCACTTGTTGCCTCGTTTATAAATTGGCATCGCTTTCTCCTAGCATCTTCCTAATTGCGATTTTTCCTTTTGTTGTGACCCGAATGATCTTCTTTCTCCTCTCCATCGGATCTTCATAGGCCTCAATAAAATTGAAGCCCTCTTCACGATGTCGGTTGATCTTTCCAAGTGAACCGACATATCGGGAGGCCGAAGCCAACCCAATTCCAACTTTGTTTGCCAAGTCAGTCAGAGAAATGCCTTCCTTCTCCTGAGCAATCACGAAGAGGCACATCACTTGTTGCAGCGGCATTTCTGGATCGACTTTCTGGATCCCATATAGAAGCTTCAAAGCGTCTTTGATTGTCATTGGCTCCCCATCTCGTTCCTCAAAAACGGGCGGAGCTTGAATCATTGGGGAGTCCACGTCAACAACCATTTCCAAATGGTAAGTGATTTTCCCAACTAAAGTTTATCCTTCTGTACGCTTCTAACGACCACCAACGTGCCAGCTTTCTCCATATCCTCGATTTGTTTCACAAAAAGCGCAGCAAGATGCATTGAAACGCTATCAGGGAGGTGGTCACAGCAGTCGTTTCCCTTCCAGTAAAGCTCTGGGTAGATTCCTGTGGGGCAATCATCCAACACAATCACCACTTTCATACAGCCCTCCCAGAATGAGTCTTTTGAGGCCATTCTTGCTGTCTGTAGACGCAAATCAGCTCGCCGTCCTCATACGCCGCGAGGGTGGTCCACCCAAGCTTGTAAGGGCCGCACTTAACAACATCCAAATCATTAGAAACACGGTTGAATCCTTGGGTCGCCACGATCCCAGCAAAAAACACCAGGCAAATAATAATGAGACGTACCATGTTATCTCTCCATAAAAGGTGAGGGCATGGCGTTTGGTCCATACTGGTTTGTCTGAGGATAAGGGTTGGTCCCAAGCTGGGACTCGTATCCTAGGGTTCGTCCGTACTGATCCACGTATGTCGTTTGATTTCCGACCTGGTAGGCATAGCCTAATGTTCGTCCGTACTGATCGCTATAGGTTGTCTGGTTTCCAACTGTCGAACCATAGCCCAGCGTACGTCCGTACTGATCGCTATAGGTGTTCTGTTGAGCATGAGCCTTGCCACTCATAAAACCGAACACCATGCCCAACAAAAACATCAGCATCATTGAACTAATAAAATGTCGTCTCATTTCTTATCCTTTCGTGATTTTTTTAAATGATCCTCACAGAGCTTTGCACGAGCTTCTAAGGCCTCGTCGCTGGCATATTCGTCCAGCTCAAAACATTGCGAGAAGGTATCCCAAAGCCTCTCCATGCGGAGGTCCAGGACGTTTCCAATGGAATAAAGGTAATTGTAGACCTGATCCTCGCTCATTGGGTGCGGGTGATCGCAATACACCTTCAAGAATGTATCGATGTCTTCCTTGATGGACCAAAGACTGAGAATGTCCTCTTCAAGATTAATGCGATTTTTTGTAACTACACGAGCCATGTGATCACTCCTAAAATGTAAAAGAACACAGCAACAATCTCGACAAGGAAGAGCGGGACATCACGCTGTAAAAATCCAGCAAGGGTCCAAAGGGCTGATCCGACGAGGGATAAAAAGATATTCAAGGGATAGATATTAAAGCTCGTTAGACCTATCCCCATGAGGCACAGAATAGTGCCTAACCACTTGATTAGAATCATATTTGCTTTCTGAAAGTGCATGAAATTTCAATAAAACTGAAAGTCAAAATGGAGCTGGACCTAACAGCTCATAGATTGACTTGCGAGGCGGGATTGGCTTCTCGGTAATCCTCCAGCCAGGTTGAAGGAATCTCTCGGCTTCGTCCCTGGTATCAAACAATCGAAGAGCTATCCCGTCCTCGTCCCAAACGGTGAACCAGCGGTTATTCTGGGTCATCTTCAGGGTGCTGTCGTTCGTTTTGATGTTCGTCTGACATCACTGAAATCGGAATGCCTACGTCAGCTCGGATTAGGTTTGCAGCATCAAAGTACCACGCCTGATCACAGTGCTCTGAAAGCATACGAGCTACGGTCTCAGTGTAGCGGTGCAAGAACACCTTCATATCGATATACGTCTGGCCATCTACTTCTTTAACATCAAGAGGCACATCGCCCGTCGTTTCTAATGCTGTGGTAACAAAATCATTCAAATCATGTTCATTAATCATATTAATCTCCAGTCCATACAACTCCGCTTCTACCTTTGTGAACTTGCCATGCAATTTCATCGATTGAGATGGGATCGTAATCTACCCAAGGCTCTAAATCTTCGTAATCCTTACCAAGCTCTTCAGCTATGGCTTGCATCTGAAAACGTTTGGAACTTATGTATTTCGATTCTGTCATTGCAATCTCCTTGTCATAACAAAAAAGAGGACACTCGAAGGAATGCCCTCTTGTTTGTCATCTATTGTCTGAAGACTTCTCAGCGTCCGCCAGTGACCCGCACGTTTTATTGTCCTTGCGTCAGGACATATACGGATTGTCGGCCATGTTTTTACGGAGCGTCAAGAGTTTGCGTTTCGCATTGTGAGAAAGTTTGAGCCGTATTCAGATCCGTTACGGCTCATAAATGTTCCCGTAAGCGACATAAGGACTCATATATGTTCCAAAATCGCGAATTTCGTACACAATGGGAAACATTTTAGGCTGGCCAAGAATTCGTGTTTTAAAAAAAGATCGGCCAAGAATTCGTGTTTAAAATAGGGTCGGCCAAGAATTTGCGCTCCTCTGGATCCACCAGAAATGCGCGGAAATACTGTTGTTTTTATGCAAATCGATTCTAAGCCCCTTTAAAGCCCCTTAGAGACTCTTCTAGGTTTATTGGGGCTTAGGTACTAGCAAGCCCCCGAAATGATCTCCCAGGGGCTTCTATAGCGTCAAATCCATTCTTCTTCAGGATCATAAACCCCCAAATCCTCCAGGAGCTGCCATCCGTCGTGATAACAATCAATCAAGCCCGACGGGCTGCCAGTATTCCCCGACGGAAATTTGATCCAGGTTTTCCAGGGGATCTCTTCTCCCTTTGCTTGGCACGTTGCGAGGATCCCCGCGAGGTATGCCCAGTCCTTAGCTCGCATAGGGTCACAAGGTTGGCCCCAGGAATAACGAGCGGCGAAATAACTAACTATTTGAGGGTAGGCCTTATCCATTGCGAGGCGAACGGATTTATAACGACGGTCTATTAAATTCATTTTGTTTTCTCCTAGTACTGGACGGGATTGTCCACCAATGCCCCCAGGTTTTCCCTAGGGGCAATAATTGACAATCGGCAAGCATTAGGCCGCGAGAAGAGGAATAACCTTCGCGCCAGGATCCACTACGAAGCCCGTATAATCGCGCTTGGCCGCTCCCTTAGCGTATAGGGCGACAATAACGCCCTGAGGGTCTAAATGGCGAATGTCCGAGTCGTCCCCGTCTACGCATTCCATACCGAGGAAATGAGAGGGAATCTCGCTTTGTTTACGGAATACAGCAGCGAGGCGCATTCCCTTCTTAATCGCTTCTTGGACGTGTTTTTGATATCCAGGGGCGCCGCTATACGAAAACGTCAAATCGTAATTACTTGGGATGTCCTTACGATTGGAAATTTTCGTATAATCATAAAATTGGATTTCGGGGAATACTTCAAAAATTGTCACGAGGCGCTTTTTGCCATGCGCGAATTCATGCTCGAACTTAATATTTTCGAAGCGAATATCGCTCGTCCCATTAAGGCGAACTAGAGGGATCATTCCCTTTTTATCGGCCTTGCGAATGAGGCGCTCTATATCCTTTACGAGTAGGCGCATGAACTCATCTCGGCGAGTATGAAATAGGATCGTTTTGTTTATGCGGGATTGTTGGACGGAATTAAAAGCCCCACGTCCAGCGGAATAGAGACAAGCCCCTTCACAATTGGCAAGCTTTGCCATTGGGCAAGTATTAAAGCCCGAAATTGTAGAGGGAGCGAGGTATAAAACCCCAGTCATAAAACCGTACTTCTGCCCCTTTATGGTTTTTGCGTTGGTATCAACGGCGAGCAGTTTTTGAGGAAATTTTGAGGGATGGATCATTTTTGCTTCTCCTTAGTAGTGGTAGACAAAAAAGGTTTTAGTCTAGTACTTACCAATTGGCAAGAGTTATCTAATGGCAATTTTACATTGATAAGAGAACAACGAGCGCGAACCAAAAAGCGAGCGCCAGGGCGAGGCCTAAAAAGACTTCTCCCCACGTTGTCCCTTCGAACCCTAAAATTTTATCGATCAGTTTTAGCATTTCATTTCTCCTAGTTAATGGCGTCGTTGCCATGAGGAGATTCTAAGCGAGCAAGCAAGGTTTTTTGTCTCGCATTATGAAAAACAATCTAGGGACAAACCCTAGGAGCAGCAGCAAGCGAGCAGCAAGCAAACCAGGAGCAAACGAGAGGAGCAGCGAGCGGGATTCTTGCGGGGATCTTGAGGAGCAGCAGCGAAAAAAAAACACTGATAGACGCAGCCAGGAGCGCACACTTTCGCAGCCAATGGCGGAGACGCTCAATTTACCCCTAGAAACAAATAAATAATCGCTTGTGATCCCTTGAAAATCAACGAGTTACGCGAGCTTGTGACACTAGGCGGGACAGCTTGGGTAATTTTTGGGTTTTTCAAAAGGTCGACGGGGGAATCGCCACATTTTAAAAATCGAGGTGGTGCTTCAAATTTTTGTACCAAAACATTCTGAGGTCATCTTAAAGCTCTCTTTAATATGAACCTAAGGAGTTAAACCTATACCTATAACTACTTAAATAACCTATAGAGCTAAACCTATAGGTAATCTTATAGATAAACTTATAGTTCTCCCTCCACCCAATTCTAGGACTATAGAACTGAATGAAGGGATATTTCTGATTCAAATCAAGAGCTTGTCGCTATCTTGTCGCCCTATTTTTGGCGATCCAAGAGTTACCCTTAGGTTTCCCTCCAAGAGCATTCCGTATGAAGCCTTGAAGTTCCTTCTTGAGGGCTTCTGACTTGTATTGCGCTACTGCCTTGTCGTTATCCCTTGCCATGTGTTCTGACCAATAACCAACGGCCATCGCTAGGGCGTCCAGTCGGTCATCATGAATCAATGCACCACGATCCTTTGTAATCCGTGTCATCTGGTAGATGAGGGAGTACTTGGGATCTTGAGCCGTATCGAAGTCTTTACGGATCAAATCCTGAGCCGCAATTAGCCTGTGTTGAGACATCACTGGTTCTAGGGTGTCGATGATCCGCTGTTCCTTCTGGGTCGAATGTTTGACTTCTTCGATGAGGCATTTGTGGTGTCGAGCCATGACGGGTGTCAGAAGCTTGGTGTACATACCATCACCAAAGTTGGCTTCAACGATCACATGGTTGACTTGATGCTTCTTAGCGATCTTCGCCAGGGTCTCCAGGGTCTCATCCGAATAGCCACCCATAAGACCACCACAAGCGACCAGGAATTGATTTCCTGCGAGCATCTTGACGACGGCATAGCCAGTTTCGTCTGAGCCTCGTCCTGAGGGGTCTATGGCCATCACACAGCCTGTATAATCAGCCATGTCTTCCGAGTGCCACATAGGCCTATGGAACTTGTCTCCTGTAAGAGCCACGTTGGGTATGTCGTTGATGACAAGCTCAGGGGCTGCCGCCCAGGCAATCTTAAGGTGACCCATAGTTGGGTTGAGATTCATCACAACAAGATCCTGAACTTTCAGGGGGTACCTGTCGGCATCACTCAGAGAGGTGTCGAGCATGAACTGAAGGGCATATCCTGCCCTACCATAGGACGCTCTACGCTCCAGGAGGTCTTCCTCACCGAAGCGCTTAGGATCGGTTGGTTTTCCTTGGCTGTCTGGGTGGTTCTCCAGGGCCAGAGTGATCCAAGGTGCGAGCTTTCCTTGATAGGAAGGGACCTTGCTGATCTCTGGGTATTGAGCTGGCCAGATACGGGTTTCGTATCCACGCTCTCCAAGGGAGTTGTATAGGGACATCTCCAACTGAGGGGTGCCCAGATAGATGATCCTAGAGCTGTCTAGAGGCTTCAGGATAGAGTCGAATTCCTTAACCAGCTCCGAGAGCTTGTCTCGCATCATTTGGGTCGAGGAATTACCAGGTGTTTCGATATCGTCAGCGACGATGATGTCTGCACGGGAACCCGTAAGCTGACCAGTGATACCAATGGATTTAACCGAAGGAGAGTGGTCGGCAATTGCAGGGCCAACGTCGAAGGCGATTACAGAGTCTCTTTGGCCTTCCTTAGGTCGTAGGTGCTGAAGGATAGGAACTTCATTGATCAGTCGTTTTACGAAGGTGGAGAAAGCGTCAGCTCGCTCCTTTGAGGCAGAGACTACCAAGATCTTCTTCTGAGGGTCGTTTAAAAGAACCCAACAGACGAAGGCTGAGGTTAGAAAGGATTTCCCAACACCGCGAAACGCTTCAATGATAGCTCGTTTAGGGCCATTTTGAAGGTACGTACAAATGTCGTTTTGAACGGGTGTTAGGGGTGGAAGATTTAGGTGTTGCCATATGACATGGGAGAACACCCTAAAGTCCGTTAGGACGGGATGTGTATTAGCCATTTAAACGCGTTTAGAGACTCATAGAGACGCTTTCAGGGAAACCCTAGGGGTGAGCCTAAGGAATCCGAGAAAGCGCCTCTACGGGCTTTTTATTGAGTTTTACGAAGGGGTACGATGTTGTCGTCTTCAAAGACTGGGAGATCTGCCAGGGAATGTAGGGGTGACCCTTCGGCAGCTATCGCCTCAATCTTGTTGTCCTTCAGAAACTGACGGGCAACGTTGAGGATCGCGGCTGGGGGAGGAACGGGATTTCCGCCCTCATCCACGTACTCCTTGACGATGGCTTCTTTGAGAACCTTGGCCAGCTCTCCGTGGAGACTAGCCAGTTCTTTTTCATCAGCTTTGTTCATAGGAATATCTTTATAACTTTGTCGAGGCCCATAGCTTGCCCCAGGGTTGCAATAATTGCACCGAGAGCAATCCATTTGATTTGGGCAAGGGTTTTCTCAATGGAGACAAGAGACTTTTTGAGACTATCGGAAATATCCGACAGCTTTCTGAGATCATCAGCGTGATTGTCTACTCGTAGCTCCAATTTGATAACCCGATGTTCGAGCTGTTCCATTACATTACCTTTTAATCCCTTTAGTTAATCATGCAGCCTTGATCGGGATAAAACGCTTCCGAACTGGCTCCTTCCAGTTTTTCACTTCGCCACCACTAGCCACGAATTCAAAGTCGATAGCATCCATATGATTGATTCCGTCATAGCGGATGTTCTCGCCTTCAACTCGCGTGAGAACATTTCCAGTTAAGAAATGCATACACGCAGCCAGAATGGTGAGGTTGTATTCAAACGAATTTCTGCAAGCCTTTGTCCAGAACTCACCCTCAAGGAACAAGCAAGCACCACGACAGAGCTGAACCACAGGACACTTGGGACATTCCTCACGAGTAGTCCAATGGTGGGACGTGTGAAGGGCAATGTCTTCAAATGCCTCGATTGAGCCAATCTTGTGCTTGGTAGCCGAGCTGGTGTTCTGACAGGTTATTGCATAACCCATTGTATCCACGGCAATCGTGTTGGGATTATCCATCCCGCACTTTTGCCCCAGTGTATAAGCTGGCCGTTGGTCAGATAGCGAATGGAAGAAGTCATCCATCTTCTGTCGTATCGTTCCAATTCCTAGAGCCTCACGCGAAACCACCTCTTTGTACAAGGCATGATTCATAGCCTTATAATCATCGTCCGTGTCAGGGCACATAGCCATAGCTGACTTGTCGTACGGGAGGAGATATTCTTCAGAGGACATCATAACTTGAGCCAGAGGTACTTCGAGCTTGTCCGCAATGTACTTACGGATTGAGGCTATCGAATAATTATTTTTCGTCAGCACACAATTGAAGCCGATCCGACCAGAAGGATTGAGACGGGCGTGGAGCTTTTTGATCCACATCAGTTTCTCAGGTTCATTCAGGGGATCTGTACCGCGATTGTCTTCATAAGCATCTCCGTCATGGCTGATACCTACTCCGAAATCTAACTTGTCGAGGAAATCAATTTTCTCGTCGTCGAGAACAGAACCGTTTGTAATGATATTAAAGCGAGCTTTTGGATAGGCCTCACGAATAGCTGGAGCCAACGTCTTCAACGTCTTCCAGTAAACGAAGGGTTCACCACCCCAAAACTCTACAGTCACTCCTTCGCCCTTGCCGTCTTCACCACCATCAAACCAGGTAGGAAGCTTCTCAAGAAACTTTTGAGCGTCTTCGATTGAGCCATAGACCTCGTGAGGCTGACTCGCTTGATTGCAATAAGCGCAGCTATAGTTGCACTTTAAGCCCATCTGAATTTTGAGCGTCCGAATGCTCTTACTTTTCTTCAGGGGAAAATCAGGGTGACCAATCATGGCTGGTTGCCAGCTCTTCGGATTGGTATCGTATTTGAGACCCACAGGGTCCAATGAAACGGGTGTACCGTCTTTATCAGTAAGAAGCGAACGTGAAGGGTCGTAGAGGTAAGTCACCTCTACGCCATTCGGGTCGCGACAAATAAGATTATATGTCGGCATGAAAACCTATCGGTAATGTTGTGTATAGATCGTATCGGTAGGCGCTTGATCCACTTTGATTTGTGGAGGATTTGGGTGCTCCACTTTGGCAAGCCTAGAGAACGCTTTACGATGTTCGTGAACAATCGTGTATTCACATGAGATCATGACCCTCATGCCATTGGCAAAGAATGTCTCGCTTTCATGCCACAGAGTCGCAGGGTGACAAACAAACATACCCTGTTCTGTGGGAACGCGTTTACTCTTTTGATCGAAGGGGTATTGAACAGTACCGCGTGGATCAATGACCACTAGTCGCCCATCTTCATTTGTTTTGAAGGGAGCTTTGGCACCGTCACCTACATCTACGTAGTAAACGGAAACGAAGTCACAAGCATGATGATAATGAGGTCGGATGCGCTGTCCATACTCATAAATATTCGCAAAGGCTCTAACATCTACGTCCCAATCATATGCTCTTGCGTCTCTAAC
>Ga0255143_1000450_pt1 | contig 12358 bp, 20 predicted proteins | sample Atl_Cont_RepC_0h_FD_183625 | JGI IMG/M metagenome (GOLD analysis project Ga0255143, IMG submission 183625) | Freshwater microbial communities from Altamaha River, Georgia, United States - Atl_Cont_RepC_0h | ecosystem: Environmental > Aquatic > Freshwater > River | place: USA: Georgia | collected...
TCAAAAAACTGCGCTCCACCACCCGTGTCCATGTCGCCCACAGTAGACGGCATGATGCAGAATCCTCGAATGTTTTCCCCACGCTCAATAGCCGGCTTCATCGTGTTATACCACCACGTCGGGATGTTTTGGTCCGCTGCCTTCGCGTCCGTTTTCTTCGCTGGCTCGTCACGGTAGACAAATGCGATTTCCGCTTCTCCATCCGCCGCTTTCTCCGTCGACGGGAGTGGCGTAATGAAGCACTCCATTTGTTCTGGGATAATACCTGCTCTTGCTGCTGATGCGATTGCTCCTTCATACTGAAAACGCAAACCTTCCTTAGCCTCTATTCGACCACGATAGTGCGGACGAAAGAAGAAGGGGAGCTTGCTTACTGGTGTTTGAATTTGCTTTATAAATATCTTGTTTACCGCCTGATCCTCGTTCATTGCTTGGATGATAAAGGTTTGATCAGGCATATTAAGTGTCCCCCATGTACAAAAGCAACAAGCAATTGCTGTTTTAGCAATACGCCGACCAGATACGAAGTTGATTCCGTGAACTGTTCTTTTGCCTTTGCCTACAGTAACATTTACGTTTGGCTCAACATAATACTCAAATCCTTGCTCATTCATGTCCTCAACAACATTCTTTACATCTTGATTTGAATATTTCGTCTTTACCACGCCGTCTTCCCTATATAGGATTTTGTGTTTGTAAAATGCGTCCTCTGTAGTGTAGGCATACATGAACAGATGGAACATTTTACGTTGGTAATCCCGATAATCAGGGCGGTTATTGTTTTTTCCAAAGTTCTTTACTGTCCAGAAATTTAAAAAGAAATAATTGGCACCGTTGATATAGGTTGGTTTTCCCTTAATGAAACACCAATAACCTACATACCTACGCTTGATTTGGAGCTTGATCCATTCAATCTCCATTGCGTAGTACTTCTGATTTGATTCTATCTCCTCATAGATGTCCTCAAGCCTTACATCCCCGACTTCTTTGTACTTAGACTTATTAGTTGCGTGCTTCTTGTTAAACACAACTTCATATATGAGTCGTATTTTTTCTGGAGTTTCCTGATATGTGAACCTCTGTTCTCTTGGATCCAGCCCATATCCATCTACATACGTAAGCGCTTCTTCTCTCGTTACCTCACGTTTTAAATGATGAGAATACCACTTTTCAAGGCGGGGAAGAGGAATACGAATAGTATCCAACTCATCGTCATCCTCATGGAATGAAACGTATTTATCTTCCTCCTCGTATTCGTACTTCATGGTATAATACTTTATGGTATAATCTCCGGGAATATTTCTTTCTTTTCACGCCAAATACGGGAATAATGTTCTGGCTGTATGCCCAAATTCTCTGCACGAACAGAGAACGTAATTGCCTTCTGCAGGGTTATACTAACCTCGTCATTCATGATTCGAGTACGGGCATCTACAAGAGTTTGGCGCCAACTCTCAAGACCTGCTTGAAAGTTCTTATCATCATTAGACCTGTCAACAGGCTGAGTCAACAGCGCTCTTTGCAATGCTGCTATTCGAATGTCGGCGGTACTCATGATTGAGTAATCCTCCGAGCATTGTAGGCGGGTAAACACGATGTAACGCTCCACCGCCCAGTCCACATTCATCATGCAGAGCTGGGCGTACCCGTTCTCCGTATCCGTATCATCAACCATTATGTTGAGTTTGTTCAGCGTATATCGTTTGCGCTGGTTGATGTCCGGATAGGCATCTTTTACAGGTGTTCCTGGAGCGAACATATATATGAGATATCGCACAACTTTGTCGGCGCTAACCCCTTCGGGAAGATCGTCTGATCTATCCAGAATATGGGCTTGACTGGCCAGGTCCGAGAAACGATATATTACCGACTCGTCATCCGGGATGCCTTCAATGTTATACGATATTTTACTAAAATCTAGTTTTATCATCTTTGGTACGCCATTATAACCCGTGGCTGAAAACGAACATACTCAGTTGTTTTTGCTAAAGTTGGATCAAGTTTAGTTGCATATATGTTTCTAACACAAACAATATCTCCCTTTTTGACTTCAGTGTTTGTCCATATTTCTGGCTGCACATATTTTGGCAACCTTGCTGGCGGAACAACCACTTCTATTCTTTGAATGTCATTATCTGGAATATGCAAGGACCCAAATTTCCTTTCGTTTCCTAGCAGTTTTCCTATAATGTATCCGTTTAGACTAATAATCTCATCGCCTCTTTTTGCAGCATATATTGACCGCTTTGATATCGTAAGATAGACCTTTCCATCTATTATGCACCCACCTTCTCCTTCGGTTATCATTTCACGAGTAAACGTAGCATCAAACCACACCTCATCGCCCACCATTCCATCAAATTCACATTCGTAATCCCACCCAGTGTTGTTTAGGTTTATGTCAGCCATTTTAAATATCCTACCCCTTCTTACGGCTTGCTTGTCTTGAATATTTTCTTTCTCCGGATCAGCCTCTTTTTGACTTTCAGCATAAAGCTCATGATATCGCTTGATTAAATCCTGGTCTTTATATCTTGATTTTTTGATTCCTTTTACCAAATCAATGACATCATTTTCATTAACTTCAGATATGTAATTTTTAACTTTATTGACAATTTTCAACTTGCCTCCATTAAAATCAATTTCATCCTCCGTCAAAGAATGAAGCTCAATAATGCATTCTCCATTTACGAGCCTCAGCTTTTCTAAATCTATTCCGTTTAAATTCATTTGTCTGCTAATTTTTGTTCGTAAATCTCCAAAACCCTTTTCTGTTTATCGAAATTCTTCTTACCAATTGGTATTTTCTTTTTTAGTTTATTCACGCATCGGCGGAGAGATGAATAACTACCAAACACCATCACGGCGTCCCAATCAGACATTAAACCCTCGACTTTTACCGGGTCCACTTGCTCTCTACGGATGTAGTATTCATATACCTCTATAATCTTGAGATAGTTATTTTTTGTCTTTGTTCTGATCATAATGCTCTTGAAGCGTTTTAAAGAAGGAAGACCTCTTAATCCTAGTTTCCACTTTTGTTTCAGATATCTCCTTCATGGTTTCTCTATATCTCTTTATGGCTTTCTCAACTTGATCAAGATCATCAGAACTAATTGCCGGATCACAATAAAGAAGTTTTCTTCGTGATTTGGTAGCCATAGGAGTAAAAATCCTCATAACCTCATATATCTCAATCTTCTCCTGAATCATTGTATTGAGAAGAAGTATAGCTCTATCCCAATTTTGAATGTTATTCATATACCATAACTATGTATCGCTCGTGTACAGAATACTCTGTAACATCTTGCAGTTCAACTTTGTCCACTTTTCCAACAATACAGATTCGCTGACCTACCTCAAAGTCACAGAAGTTACCGACCTTGGTTATTATCGCATCAATCTGTTTGTCTGTCTTGTTTTCTATTTCAATAAATACCCGGTGGTCGGGCGGAAATAAATTACTCATGCTGCAAATATACAAACAAATCACACAGTGTCAAGTTCTTGCTTGTAAACAATACTATTTTGCGTAAATTTGTACTATGTTTATCTGCTCAATTATACTGGTCCTCTTATCGTTTGGTTTTATGATGAAAAACTCCATATATGGTTGTGGTAAAAGGTGTTACAAGACTCGAAAAGAGGCTCAGGAACATTGTGATTACGACCAAAAAGTCTATATGTGTTGGGAGTGCGAAACATGGCACATAAAAAATAATAAAGAAAACCCTTGACAACCTCGTGTGGTTGTTTTATGTTTGCTGAAATATTCCGCCCCCCGTTTGCTAAAGAACCACAGCAAACGGGGGTTGGAAGGTGGTTACAAATACTAACCAACTCAAAAGCTCGCAAAGTGGTTCTTGCGAGCTTTTTTTATCTTATGAATACAGGACAAATTGTTAAAGGGAAACGCAAGCATGACTTTGCGATTATTCCAAATGAAATTTCACAATCCAAACAACTCACAATGCAGGAGAAAGGTATGCTTTGCTTCCTTCTTTCCCTTCCGGAGAACTGGATTCTATACAAGAAGAATCTTTACGAGCAAATGCCAGACAGCAAGTACACGATAGACATGGTATTTAGTTCTTTGCAAGGTAAAGGATACATCTTTAGTTCTAGGCAAATGGATCCCGCTACAGGTAAAATGGTTGGTTGGAACCACATTGTCTATGACGCTCCTCAGTTTGACCGAGATGCAGATTTACCGATATCGGGAAATACCGATGTCGGTAAAAACCGAGAATCGGTAAATGAGGGTATATATAAAGAAACAAATACCAACAAAGAAACAATAAAATACAAATACGCATTTGAAGATTTTTGGCTTGCATACGACAAGAAGGTGGATAAGAAACAAACTCAAGTTGTATGGAATAAGCTATCCCCTGAAGACCGGATACTCGCAGTAGAAGGCATGGGAAACCACAAGAATGGGCGCGAGCGTAAATACTGGAAAGACCCGATACGATATCTTCGCGATAGAAGGTGGGAAGACGAAACAACGAATACGAATACAAATACAAAACAAACTAATTACAGCTATGACCCAAATGACCCAAGGAATAAATGGTAAGGTATCCATCTACAAAGACTTCAACGACCTGCAAGGACACCAAGTTAGTGTACTGGGCGCACTTGAACGAATTAGGACTGGAAAATCAAAGGCACTTGTTGAAAAGGCGAGGGAAGCCAAGACCAAGAAGGAGGCAGACGAGTTAAAGAAGAAACTTCCTGCCGTGTGTTTTAGCGGAACATTTTCTAAGAGAAAAGACTCTGAGCTGCTCGAACACTCCGGATACATTGTTTTGGACTTTGATAATGTGTCAGATATTGCCCAAAAGAGAAATGAACTGTCACTTATAAGTTACATTACCGCAGTTTGGGTGTCGCCATCAGGAAAAGGATTGAAGGCTTTGGTCCAAATTGAATGGAAAACCATGCATAAAGAGCATTTTGATGCCTTAATGAATGATTTTCCAGACATTGACAAGACAGGACGCAATGTTTCTCGCCTTTGCTTTGAGTCGTATGATCCCGAACTTTACTACAATCCAAGCGCTGAGGTATATAATAATTTACCTGCGAAGAAGGCCGATAGGAGGTTGCCCCAACAGACAACTACCGAAACGATTAACGATGATGACAAAATATTCCAAAACCTGTTGACCTGGATGACATCTAAGGGAGACGCATTCCGTGAGGGTGAAAGAAATCACTTTGTATTCAAGTTGGCTGCAAGCTGTTGCCGGTTTGGGATGATGGAAGAAACGTGCTACAGCCTTATGATGATGCACGTCACGCCTGACTCTAGCTTCAGTCAGAAGGAATGTCGTCAAGCCATCCGCAGTGCGTATAGGGCCAACATGAATCAGTGGAACACGGCGGAGTTTACCAAGGACCAACTGGTTACAAAGAGTAACCACACGGAAGTCAAGATTGAACTCACCGAGGATGACCTCGAAGAGATAAGCAAGGAGGACGTAATCTACGCCGAGGAGGTAATAGAACAGGCTTCCGAGATTTACCTCAAGGGATATCAAGCTGCCATGCCCCTTGGTGTGCCGCTACTCGACAAACACTTTAAAAGAGTTAAGGGAGAATTAACAATTGTTTCCGGAATAGGAAACTATGGTAAGTCATCGTTCATGAAATGGGAGATGATATTCCGCATGGTTAAGTTTGGTGAGAAGGTAGCCATTTTTACCCCTGAGGAATTGCCTGCTGAACAATTTTACCACGACCTGGTAGAGATTTACTTTGGTAAAGACTGTACACCTAACAACTACAATAGGCCAGGTTACGATGCGTACATGAAGGTGTACAAGATGATTGGCGAACATATCTTCATGGTATATCCCAAGAACGTATCTCCTACTCCCGATTACGTGAAGGAGGTGTTCCTCAGCATGATTATCAAACACGGGGTGGATCGTGTGATTATTGACCCGTTCAACCAGATGGCAAACGATTACAGCAAGGGTGGTGGACGCAGCGACAAGTATCTTGAAACCTTCCTTTCCGACTGCACCCGATTTGCCCGAAAAAACAACGTGTATTTTGATATTGTAGTTCACCCCCACAAGATGAGGAAGGGAGATGACGGCAACTATCCATGCCCAGAGGTATTTGATCTGGCTGATGGGGCGATGTGGAACAACAAGGCGGACAACATCATCATCTACCACCGTCCGTTTGCTCAGACCGCACCGGAAAGCCCCTTGTGCGAGTTTCATTCGAAGAAAATTCGCAGACAGAAAATAGTTGGAATTAAGGGCTTTTTTGACTTTGAACTTGTAAGGTCTACTCGCAGATTCACGTTCGATGGCGTCGATTACCTTCATCAAGCGATCGAGGGTAAAAGCTATCAGACCGAGATCAAACAACCAAGCCCAATAAGGCCCAACAGAAACTGGACGGATTCAAAAGAAGCAAAAGAATGGAACGAAGACATTCAGCACCCAAACGGGTATAAAGAAGCGTGGGAGTAGTCAGTTAATACCCATTAGGGTATAATTTTAACAATTTTATACCCTTTTTTTTTGCATAATACCTGTTTTTTCTTGCACAAAAGAAACATATATGCTACATTTGCGAATATAACCAATAAATATTAATCAAAAAGTTATGGGATTAAATCAAGGTGGTTCATCAAACCGTACTTACCTCAGTATATCTGGAGGTAAGATTGCCAAGCGTGTTCCGGAAGGCACTGCTGGCGCAATTAAGTGTAACAGCAAGGACGGCACCAAGGTGTGGTATGAGCAGCGATTTGCTTCGCTATCAGGCTATATCGTTGACGTATTCAAGCGAGTATCTGAACAAGGTTACGGCGATCAGCTGTGCGTTGTTCTGAAAGACGGCTCAGAGGAATATCAAATCCAAATGCCATGGTCATCACGCTACTCATCTGGATTCTTTTTGTCAATGCCTAACATCGATGCTGGGAAGGAGATTACTCTTACCCCATGGTCTAAAGAGGTTGACGGAAAGACTCGCACAATGCTTTATCTCCGTCATGGACAAGAGGACATCAAGTGGGGATGGACCAAAGACAACCCCGGTAATATGCCTGAGATGAAGCAGATCAAGGTGAAGGGTCAGATCGTGTGGGATGACTCAGAACGTCAGGAGTTCTTTGAGAAACACCTGAACGACATTTTCATGCCGCAGGTTAAAGCTGTTAGTGCTGTGAAAAAATTAGATTCATACGCTCCTCAAGTCATAGAGGATCCGGATGATGACGGATTGCCTTTCTAATATCAACCAAGGTCGTGGCGGGGGATAAACGCAAGCAAGCCCGCCACGGCTTTTAAAACGAACGAACATGAGATATACATACAAAGACCTGGTAAACATGGTAGCCCCAGCAAGAAGGGCTGAGTTTACGATGATATATGAATACCTTCACAAAATAGATAATCCACAGGACAATGATTTGATGTCAAAGGTTAGCAAACACTTCAAGGTAACCCCCTCTGATATTAAAAGCAAGAAAAGGATTACGGAGGTAGTACTTGCGCGTCAAGTATACATGACTGCAATTAAGGTTTGCTCAACCAAGACCCTTGCCGAGGTTGCAAGAACGGTTGATAAGGACCACGCAACAGTTTGTCACGCCATGAAGGTTATCAAAGGAGACTACGCATTCAACGCTGTCCGCAGAAACAAGATACGTCACTTCATAGCTGACTTAGAACCAGAACAACAAGAACTTTTATTAGAATTTTTCAATGAACGGAATCCCGATATACTTGCCGCCTACGCCGCCGACTCTAACCGAGTTACAGCACCTTCGCAATTTGAGGCATAAACTCCTCACTGATGACATGGAATACCCAAAAGCAGGTATCCATAAGCCCAAAAGGAAATATGCCCGTGATCAATCGTTGATGCGTTTAATCAACATAAGATTGTATGAGCTGACCGGAAATGATATGTACCTTTGGATTAGTGGACACTTTAATGAACTTAAAAAAATAGAAGATGGGCAGAATTGAAATTAAAGACGCAAAGCGCACAATTGACGGTAAGAAGATAAATGCTTATCGAGTTAGAACCATTGGGGAAAACAATGAGATCCTTCAGACATCTGAGGTTTTAAACACTACGGAGGCTGTTAAGAAACACATAAAAGCAATGGCCACGGCTTGGGACAGTTCCGGGAACTGTGAAGTCGTTGACTGTACGTACCGAGGAAAATTTGATGGAAAAACTATAGACCTACAGGAATATGACAAGCTCAAATTTAATCTGGTTTAAGTCTACCCCGCTTACCGTGTCCATTCCTAGATCGATTAGACGACTGAGACTCTCTAACAAGTCTTCCAGATTTGGTATGAGACATATCCTTTCCGTCGCCATTGCCATAGGTGCCTGCCTTGCGATTGGCGCGATTGAGGCTGGCGCGGTAACTCTTGCGTTTCTCTGTAGAGTGGTACTCTTTGTTGTACTCGTTTTTCTTTTTGCGGGAATCTGGGTTGGCTGCATAATACTTAGCAGACTTAGATTTTCCCAAAGATTTACCGGCAAGTTTATTTCTCATAGCAGCAAAGATAAATGCAAATCATAGAAGCGCAAACATATATACGGTATGCTTGGGATGAAAATCGAGATGAAAAGTATGTGTATATTTGTGTGCCAGTTACATTGATTACGATAAAGTATAAAGAAACTCAAAAATCAGAATTTATATTTTGGAACTAAAAAAATCATTCATATCGTATATGTTGGAATTGCCCAACATCACGCTTACGGGATTCCTAATGGCTTTCTTTATTGCGATTGGTGTATCCCTGTCGGTTAAAGACTATGTAAGCGCATTTGCCTGCTTCCTGACTGTTGCTAGTATCCTTCCTATAAAATACTACGCATGGAAAAGACAACAGAAGATGGCTACTGAAAACAAGCAGAAAGTCATCGTAATCAAACGAAAATGAGCAAACTAAAAAGTTTGTTGATACATTTGCTGAGGATGCGTGTACTCACGCAAGTTCAGTTTGTTTTATTCATTTCGTTTGTGAAAACCGTCTCCTAACAGGGGCGGTTTTTGCTTTTGTGGTGATACTGACTATATTTGCAAATAACTATTCTAAATGGGAAACAACGTCCAAAACTATCTTAATGTTTTAAACGACACAAGAGATTTAAGTCAAAACAAAAAACTTGAGTTAGAGTATGAAAATGTCACCTCTGGCGTAAGTTTGAAATCTTTCAAAAGGCTTTATTTGGTTTGGAAAAAGAGAAATCAAATTGAACCAATAAAAAAAGCAAGAATAAACCCACAGCCTATTGTAAGCGCATTCGAGGATATCATTAATGAGCTGATTCCCGATAGTAACCCATTAGGGTTGCCTGACTCAAAGGAAAAAAAGTACAGCCCATATAAATTTCCAGCAAATCACAATGATATCCTATTTCTCACCGACATTCACGTACCATATCACAACATTGCTGCCCTCACAGCTGCACTCAAATACGGTCTTGAAAATGAGGTCAACACAATCTACATTAACGGGGATCTTATCGACTTCTATGCGATCAGCCGGTTCCAAAAAGACCCGCGCAAACGCGACCTCGCTTCGGAAATCTACATGGCAAGAGACTTCCTCTACACCTTGCGAAGATTGTTCCCTACACAAGCAATATACTTCAAAGCAGGAAACCACGACATCCGATGGGACCACTATCTAATCAATAATGCTTCAGACCTGGTTGGAATTGAGGAATTCTCTTTAGAGTCTATCCTGCACCTCAAGCAGCTCAATATTACGTTCATCCCGGACAAGCAGCTTGTTAGGATGGGCAAGCTAGTTGCCCTTCATGGACACGAGTTTGGATCAAGTATGTTCAGCCCTGTAAATATTGCTCGTGGACTTTATCTCCGGGCCAAGGACAACGCGATCTGTGGACACCACCACCAGACCTCGGAACATACCGAGCCAAACATCAATGGAAAGGTAACCACCTGTTGGTCAGTGGCTTGCCTTTGCGAACTCCACCCAGACTATATGCCGATTAACAAATTTACACATGGCTTTGCCCACGTAAAAGTGTTTGATAATGAGGAGTTTGAGGTAAACAATTACCGCATCGTAAACGGCAAGATTAAATAACACGCCGTAACATTTTCTGCCTGTTTTTTGTTACAAGGATCTAAGAAATTTTTCCTTATTTTGCTATATGGAAAACTTGATCGTAAAAGAAAGGAACCTGGGAAGGGAAAAGGCTAGAGGTCTTTACCACGAGCATGGTTTGATCGAGATTGATCCAAGGCTTCCAGCAAAAGAATACCTAGAGGTTCTGATCCATGAATATCTTCATCACGAATTCAAGCACTGGGAAGAAAACTTTGTTGAAGAATACGGGAAAAAACTTTCTGAGTTTCTGTGGGAGATGGGTTATAGGAAAGTAAATTTGGAATAGTATGTTCAGAGTCATCCTTCCTATTGTAATAGATACCGATGAGAAAAAGATCGCGGATCTGGTTGGCTCTACGCCCGAAAAATTTGAATGTGAGCCGGCGGTATTTTATTCTATAGACAACGTAAGGCCATATATGAATTTCAAAAATCTATGCATGGTAAGTTCAGGCGGGGACGACTTCATTGTGGGTCTTTCTATGGAAGAGGTGGATGACATCATCATGAGCGATGTGAGTTTTTTGTTTAGCGCCAATTAATGGGATTACATGGACAAGAACCAGCCCCCATGCCTGTTGTCGATGGACCTCCGGTTGGACACAAGTACGAAGAATGCTCTGTGTGCAAGAAGGTTACATTGTTTGCTCCTCGCCCAGACTGGTGGATGTGCGTTAAGTGCGGAAATATATACAAAAAATCATAATTTTCTTGCTTATTGACACGCGTGTATTATATTTGCCACATAAATAAACGAAATGACTGATTTAGAAAGAAAAAAACGACTGATTGTGACCGCCTTGGGCGCACAACAAATCTACGCCCAGTGCCATGACGAGTGTGTAGACTTAAAATTCTTCAAGCACGATCTGAAGATGCACTCCAAAAACCTAATTACCAAGCTAGAGCGCGAGCTTATGCCCATCTTTGGTGTGCTTGGCAACGTAGATGGCGGCGGTGCGTACCTAAACGCTGTAGAATCAATGGAAATTACGCTACAGAATCTTGCCACGCTGCCGGTGGAATACTGGGCGCTGGTAAATCAAGGAATCTCGGACATAAAACGACAAATCGATGAAAAAAACCAAGCAGGGACTGACGGAGTATCTAACGGAGAAGCTGATGGAGTGGAATCCGACGGTGGATCAGCAGGCAATAGCATGGGCGATGAGCCGGAATTTGCCCAAGCTGAAGAGCATGAAGCAAATGGACATTGATACAGTACTACAAGGCTGCAAGAATGATCTTTCCCAATGGTCCTATACCGGTCACGACTCCCCTTGGAGACGGATACATCCTCTACATAACACCGAACGGATTCCTGGAGAACGATGAGATAACGGTCGTGCTGTCAAACGGCGGCGAAATCAAGCACTTCTCCAGCGACCAGGTGCGTGTGTGGAAAAATTCAACCTACGGAATACATGAATAATTACGTGATAACGGTGTGGGATGGCGATAAAATCGTCCATAACGCAAAATCAAGGGCCAAGAGTCCAGAATCGGCCAAAACCAAGGCGCTGAACGACTGCTACAAGCTCGATAAAATGATGGGAACTGAACATAAATGGTTAAGCTACAGATGGGACATACAAGCGACAATAAGCCGATAAAATACGTGTCTGATCTACTCAACGAGGTAATCGTCGACATGATTTTGCGTGAAAAGAAGGGTTTTTCTCAGTATAATCACACAATGGACCGGACAGATCTGACCAAGGACGAGTGGATCCAGCACGCATACGAAGAGGCGCTTGACCTTGCGCTGTATCTCAAAAAAATTATGAAATCGTAATTAAATAAATATGAATCAAGCAGAATTAACACCAGTAGAGCGCCCAGGCAACCACTATTTCCTGCAAGAGTACAAAATTGAAATTGAGTTTTGTTCGCGCGGATGTGTAGTCAGAGTGGGATGCAAGTCAATCCCATTTGAAAGCGTTGAAGAGGCGATGGCCAAAATCAACGAGTATGTCAAAAATCCATACGAAATGCAGCAGTATTGGAGAGAACTTCTTGACCCACCTCATAAGAGCGAGCTTACAAAGACTGCGCGGTAAAACATAGGGTGTTGTTACCCTTGCTTACGAGCTAAAATAAAAACATGACGATTGGAAAGACAGTAGGTATAGGCGCAACAACTTCCTCTTTTTAAAATAGAACGCTGATTAGTCAGGTGGCGGAATGGTAGACGCGCTACGCCCACAAGGTTAAGA
>Ga0255143_1000461_pt1 | contig 12099 bp, 11 predicted proteins | sample Atl_Cont_RepC_0h_FD_183625 | JGI IMG/M metagenome (GOLD analysis project Ga0255143, IMG submission 183625) | Freshwater microbial communities from Altamaha River, Georgia, United States - Atl_Cont_RepC_0h | ecosystem: Environmental > Aquatic > Freshwater > River | place: USA: Georgia | collected...
AAAAAAAAGGGCAGGAAGGAGGAAATGGCTTATTTATTATTTCTTTAAATAGTTTTATTTTTTAAATAGTAATTTTTTTATTTAATTAATTAGTAGAATTTATAAGGCTTATATTTTCTGTTTATTATATTATTACTATTAATTTTTATTTTAGGATTTAGGGAGGGAAGGGAGAGTAAAAACAAAATTTAAAGTAAAATAATATTTTTATAGAATATATATAGTTCGCCCGTCCTTTCTATCCCTCGTCCCTAGGAGGCGGAAAATATATAAACTGCTTAAAAATAAAATAATATAGTGTTATTATATAGATGTATAAAATTGTTGTTAAATTCAATCCAAACAATGGACTTAATATGAATCAAACATTAAATGAAATACCAATAAAGGATTATTCAAATGGCTCTTTAGTTTGTATGAAAGGTGATTTACCTTGGTTAGACTATTGTAATGTACCATATGAAAGAGTTATAGATTTGATTGAATATTTAGAACAAAGAAAATCTAAAGATATAGAAATAAAACTTTATTACAAAAATTAATTTAAAAATTTATTTCTTTTATAATAATATATAGATGAATAAATACGAAATTGAAATTAATGAAATTCATACCAATAAAAGAAAAGAAGATTTATTGATGGGTACTTTAAAAGAAGAATATATTAAAGATGTCATTTGTTGTCATTTCAATATTCCACAATTAACAAAAACACCTTTTAGTCATCCAATGGATTTTAAATGTGATGATACATACTTTGAGATTAAATCCAGAAGAAACAAGCACAATAAATATGATACTACAATGATAGGATATAATAAAATAAAATGGATCAAAGATAATAATATTAAAGATGTTTATTTTGTATTTGTGTTTGAAGATGGTGATTTTTATTATAAATACAATCCAGAAGATAAATTTGAAACTGGAATAGGTGGAAGATGGGATAGAGGAAAAGTAGAAAAGAAATTATATTATTACATTCCAATATCCAAACTCACAAAATTTTAATTTGATATAAATATATTTTTATATATGTATATTATATAATGAATTTAGAAAGTGCAAATTTAATTTTAAGAACCTCAAGTGTAGCAGTTGGAGCAGATAAAAATACAGCAAGAACCCAAATCACATTTCGTAATATTAATATGAAAGTTGTATTAGGTACACTTTACAGCAAGTACCAACGATTTAAAATATGTTTTACTTCATTTGGTAATGCAAACACATCATCTATAGCAGCAGTATCCGACAGAGTTTTAATGGTTCAAATGAGAGGATTAAATTGGACAAATAGATTATATGATGGTACTACTTCTGCAAATGAAAACTCTGTTGTATTAGGTTCTGCATTTTTTAACAATACAACTGGATTCAGTTTAAATTTTACTGGAGAGATAGGTTGGGTTTTTGATAAACCTCCATCTGACAATGTAGACCTTACAGTATTTTTAAATCGTGTTAGTGATGGTACTATTCCAACATCTGGAAATTATGGTGAGAGTGTTTTTTGTTTCTCTATATATGGTGTTGAAGAATAAAAGAATTTTAATAAATATAATTTATATATATAATATATATGAATCATAACAAAAATTATTTTTTATTTTATACTAGTACTTATACTACAAATGATGGAACTGCTTTAGTTAGAAATATGTCATTAAGATATATGTTAGGTCAACTTTATGATAAATATAACGCATTTTCAATTAAATTAGAAGGTTTCTTATGTCGTGCAGCGAACACTACAGTAGTTGAAGATGATTTTTTATTACTACATTTAGAGGGTTTACCGTTTTTTAATGGTTTTGATACTTGTCCTAACTACAATAATTCAAGAGTGCTTGAAATGATTGATTATGCTGGTGCAGGTAATGGATATAATTTTATTAGTAATTGCAATGCTGTTAGTTTTTGGAAACCTTCAACTGAAAATTTTGATTTTAGATTATTTCATACAAGAGTTTCAGATGAAACAATATTAGTAACTAATGATGATGTGTCGTTTGTCTTTAGTGTTACAGGTATAGATAAATTCAAAGTTATACATCCAACCAGAGATATTATTGTACCTAGATTAGTATCAACAAATACATATAATTTAATGTTATCCACACATAAAGCAACTGTTGTTGGAACAAGAAATAGAGCTTTTAGATTTAGTAATGTAAATTTGAGAGCAATCATTGGAAGTGATTATTATAAATATAAAAAGTTTGCATTAATTACAAGACAATATGTTATGTTAGAAGTAAACACAAATTATACCCAAACCTTTTCAGGATTTTTAATGGGAAATGTATTAATAAGTGGATTTAATTGGTTCAGAAATTCTATTGTTCAAACTCCTCCATTAGGTACACAAGCACAAATAACAGAAATAAATAATATTCACCCTACTCCAGCTTGTGTCGCTTGTCAAGTCGTTTATGGTAGTGGTAATAATATGAATAGACTATATAAAGAAACATATATAGAAAATATTTTTGAAAAATCACGAGAAACTATAGACATTGTTATTTCTAATACCCAAATATATAATTATAGTTTAGTCCCATTTAATCAATTTAATGCTGATTTATTTCCACATTATACATTATATTTTGAAATAGTTCCAATTATAGAAGATTAAACATTATAACTATAATACGGTAATGTCATTTCATTACTTCCTGATTTGTAATATACTTTACAACTTTGGACTTGGTTAGCAAACCCATATAAATCTACAGACCTAATAAAAATTGGACTTGATCCATTACTGTTATCTATAGTTCTTGTTTGAGCAGAAACATCATCTGAACCAGCCCAAGGTCTTTGACCTGCTAATATAATATAATTAGCATATCTATAAACAACTAATATATATCCAGGATAAACAAGAAATGCATCATCATTACTACCTAATGCTTTATAAGAACAATAAATAGGTTTTGTAAATTCCTGAAGTTGCACATTATTAGCAATATTATTATCTATATAAAAACAAGGTATATTTGCCCAAGCGTGAATAGGTTGATTAATACCATTAATTTGATTTGTTGTAATAGATGATGTATTTATAGATGATGTAGTTAGTGTAGAAGCTGATAAAGTATTACTATTTATTGTTTGTGAAATAAGTTCAGTTGAATTTACTTTATTAGTAATTAGTTCATTTGATACAAGTGGTTGATTAATTTGTGTGAATGTTGTTGGATTAGTTTGAGATATTGAATAATCTGTAATATGTTGAAAATTTTGAAAATCAGGAATAGTTGGTGATATTCTTACAGTTGAATTTGATGTAAAAGTATTAAAAGTTGTATTTACTGTCATTAAAGATTGTACATTGACAAAACCTAACAAAGTATCAGTTTCCCAAGTATAAGTTCCTGTATTAGTAAAATAAACTTGATATGTATCATTTGAAGTTGGATTATAATCAGGAGTAAACGAAACAATAATAGAACCGCAATAATAATTATATGTATAAGTAAATGTTGTTGATGCTTGATTTGTAAATAAACTAATTGTATTGTTAAGAGTATTTGTACTGTTAAAAGTTGAATGTAATACACCATTTTTAAAAACATTGACAGATACTTTAAAACTTTCATTTACTGTTGCCCATTGAATAACTGTATTATTTACTCTAAAACTTCTACTTAATGACATTGGAACACTAACTATAATTTTCTTTTTCATTCTTGGATTTGTTGTAATGGTATAGGCTAAAACATTGTTATTTGATGTAGTTGATGATGCTTGTGAAATAGAATAAACAGAATTACATAATTGGACATTGGATACTTTTGAGGTTTCTTCATTATAATCATAACTATTAATAATTACTTTGTTGTTGTTATTACTAGTGATATTAATATTTCCATTATTTCCAATTATATTTATTCCTGATGAACTCGTTTCAATAGTGTTTGTTCCACCTGTCATAGTTGTTTTAGTTGGTTCAATTCTTACACCATTAGCAGTTGAACTATGAGAAACTAAATTTAAATTTCTGGTATTAATCACACTACCTACACTAGTTAAAACTATATCGTTATTTTGTGTAGTTGGATTATAAGAACCATTACCAGCATCAGGGAGAATTATTAAACGATTAACATTATCAATCCCAGATAAATTTCTACCTAAAAATTGATGTACTCCTCCATTTCTAATGTTATTGTAATATACATTAGTATTGTCCACAGAAATTCTTAACGATTCTATATCTGAACTTGCGGAATAATCACAAAATTTTAAAAATCCAATATTATTTATATTTCTAGAATTTCTAATCGGATTTGTCATATTTATTTGATTTGTAATATTTAATGTTCCAGCTGTTAAAGTGGTTGTGGTTAATGTACCAGTAGTAAAACTAGTTTCTAAAGCGTCTATTTCTGCTTTAACATCTAAACCTTGTATTAATAAATTACCAGTGACACTAACATTATTATTTATAGTGGTTGTATCATTGTTAGAAGTATAAACTATTCCTTGTAATGTATTTGTAGCAGCCGTTATAAATGTATTTGTATCAGTAATGAAACTATTTACATTAGTAGAACCTAAAGTTAAACTTTTTCCACTTGACACAATTAAATTGTTATCTATTGTAGTTGTATCATTTCCAGCATTGTATGATATTCCAGTTGTTGCAGTACTTACACCGCCTGTAGTAGTTTGTAAACTTGCAATTTGTGAATCCAAATTATTGAATTTTGTCAAAATATTTATATTACAGTTATCCAAACAATTTAATTCACTTTGTGATATAATTCCTAAAGTTGCACTAGAAGCACTAATTGACTTACCAACAATATTAACATCTTTATTAAATGTAATATTATCATCAATAACTAAAGGTTCATCTACATATACACCTCCATTATATCGTTGAAATCTAAAACCACCACCAGCACCAACTCTATTACTTAAAAAGTAGGAATAAAAAGTTGAATTGTCTCTGTTATATTGAAATTGTAAACCATTATTATTTTGTATATTTTGGTAATGTGTATATGTTGAATTATTTCTACCTGCAATTATACCAAATCCAGCAGTTCTAAAATGTGATAAAATATTAGTTCCATTCAAAGGTTGTGAAATTATACCAGTACCATTAAATGTTATATTCTGATTATTATTTAGTATTATAGCATTCATCACATTCTCACCAGTTCCACTTTGATTTATTATACCAGTTCCAGAAATATTTAAACTGTTATTTTCTCTTAAAGTTATATTATTACATTCAATTGTATTTAATTTTGTAAAACCTGCTGTTTGTTCTATATCACCTTGTAAAGTTGTTGAACCTTGAATAGTTGTATCTTTTAATGTTGCTGTTGCACCTGCTTTAGTTTGTGTTAAATTTCCATCAATATCTAAATCTAATGTTTTTGTATATCTTAACTTGTTAAATTTATTTGTTGATACTGTTGTATCTTGTGTTATGACAGATGACCCATTCATAATAATATCATCTGATGTAGTTGTTCCAGGTATTTCAACTTCAGAAGGAAATGTGATAGAACCAGTAATAGTCAAATTTGTAATGGTTGATGTCCCTAAAGTATTGCTAACTCCTGAACCTGATTGTGTAATACCTTTATTTGTATTCATATTAATATTATCCACTGTTAAATCTTTCAAAGTTGTAGAACCTCCAGTTTGTGTTAAATTGGAACCAACTTCTAAATATCCATTAATTTTAGAATCTTTGAACGTATTATAATTAGTTCCAGTTTGATAAATATAACCTCCTTGTGTTTGATTTAAAACAGTATTAATAACTGTTAAAGGTTCATAATAATCTGATAAACCGTTAAAAGTAAATTTGTTATTAACTCCATCACCTATAAATATTTCATTTCCATCATTATCAACTACTTTTATTTTTTTAGCTGTTACTTCTCTAGCTGTCATAAAATCACCTACTAAATTATCTGCATACACATTTTCACAAGTAACATTAAATGTATAAATTTCATTATTTGTTAATTGTGTTTGTCCATCTTCTGACTTAATAAATTCATTATAAATTATGTTTTCGTGTTGTGCTATACCATCACTAATTATACTTATCCCATCAGAAAGTGTTTTTACACCGTTCATAGACTTATCATATATAGAAGTATATCCAAACATTATGTATATAATATTTATATATAAAAAAATTTAAATTAGTAAAATTTAATGCAGAGTTAAATTACCCAGTCCAGAAGTTGCATTAGATAAGTTAGTCAGTGAATTATTTGCATCATTAACAACTACTCTAGCTTGACCTAAAGCACCCATACCCATATTAGATACTTTGTTAGCTATATTACCAGCTTGTCTTTGTTGTATTTGAGCTAAATTGTTTAATCCTGCTTGTGCTCTTTGTCCTCCACTTCTTAACTTAGCACCTAAAGCAGCCCCAGAATTACCAGCAGCCAAGATTGGAGCAGCTAATTCAGGTTGACCCAAAGCCATAGCAACACCTGCACCAGCATCTGATAAAATTGCAGAATTCTTTTCTAAAAAGTTTCCAGCTTGTTTTGCTACACCTGCTATTTTGTCTCCAGCAGTATTTAAACCGTCTCCAACTTGTCCAGCAATATTACTAACTTGGTCAGGAAGTTTTTTGAAAAAGTTGGAAGCCCCAGAATCCAATTTCTTAAAAATATTGGAAGCACCACTTGATAGTTTCTTAAAAAAATTAGGCATTAGTATATATAATATATATTTATATAATAATTTTTATTTAACTTTTATTTATTTCTAATTCATCATCATCTTCTTCATCAAATATAATTTCGTCAAACATTTTATAAACTCTTTTATATCTTTGATTAATTAAACACCAATTATGAGGTTCATCAAATACTATCTTAATAACTTGTTCAAATATTTCTTTAGGCATCTCGGCAACCTCTTCAAATATCTTTTCGGTCTGCTTTTTATCCATTTTGAAAAATATAACATTATTAACGATTTCTCTAACTTTATTATCCAAAGCAAAATAATTTTGTAATAAAATGATATTGACAACTTTTAAATGTCTTTGATTTGCTACTATATTTTTAAATTCATTTATGACATCATTTCTTTTCAATGCTTTTTGTACATCATCCATAATAATCAATGATTTCATTTTCTTCTCTGAATTCTCCTTTAATTGTTCATATACATACTGAATATTTTCTAAATTTAGTTCTTCAAATACTTGGTCATCTGGTAGTACTTCAAATATATTTGGTTTTAATGAATTTCTGGAAGTTTGAGGCATAAACACATATATTTTATTAAATTTCTTTTTATACAACTTTTTAATGATATTAATTGTTAAAGATGTTTTTCCTGAACCTTGACGACCAATTATAGCAGTAGTATTATAAAAATTTAAATTGTCTCTAACTAATGGGTATTGATCTAATTTATTACATATTTTTTCATCACAAGCAAAATTAATTTTCTGAATATTTGGTTTTTCATTTTCAATAATTTTTATTTTCATTTATATATAATTATATTGAGAAAATTTTAAATTTAAACGACAACTGAAGTAATTCCTGAAGCCATATCCATAACAACCATAACATCTTGACAAGACCAATAATGAATATTGTGTGTAGAGTTTGCTAATTGAGCAGCAATATTTAATCTGATAGTTGCTGTAGTACCATTTGTAGAAATACCAGAATATAATGATTCTTTATTAGAGTTAATAGTTTCTAAATCTAAACATTGATACCATTTGTTTGCTCTTGTTTCAAGTTGAGCTACATTTGCATTAGTTAAATAAGCTCTGTAAAATTTGTTGTATGCGGTTGATGCAGAATTAAATTCTGTTCTTGTAGCACCTCCAGTATGTGAATTAGAATAAACAGAACCAAATGATTTTTGATTTTGCATAAAGGCTTCAGCTGGAAATCTTGCTTTGACTGGTTGTTGAGGATAAGAAATACCATTTACGATAAAGTTCCAAGTGTCTAAATTAGGATTTACACCACCAAATAATTCGTCTGCTGTATTTGATGGTTGAGAATACCAAATTAGTTGTTTCAAAGAATTGACTTTAATTTGAAATGGAATATCAATAGAACCAGCACCTTGATTAGCAAGTAGAGAAGATGAACCATAAGTATAAGTTTGTGTTTTCAAAACGACTTGAGTAGGATTTTGAGCCATAATCATATTATAAGCTTCAGGGGCTAATTCTAAACATTCACAAACAAATTCAACATTGGAAAGAGTAAACCCAGTAATAGTATTTGCAGTTTGGGCAGCGATATAATTGGAAACATTATCAAGAGTTAATTCAATTTCCAAATCTCCAGAATTCCAAGAAGGCCATAATTTTGTGTTATTCAATATACCAATCAAAGGAATAGCAAAGGAGAAAACTAATTCATTACCTCCAATAGGATCAAAACCACCAGTATTAGCAGCGTTACCAGTACCAATTGCACTAACAACATTTAATTTTGGTCCGACATTTAAGAAACCAGAGTTATTATTAAATCCAAAGGTATTATTTAAAGCGATTTTTTCGGCACTATTCATAGTCATTGATGTTATAGCATTTACTAATAAACCTGGTCTATCAATAGTTTCTAATACATAACCAGAACCAGCTCTGATGACTTGACGAGAAAATATAGAATACCAAGAACCCAATAAAAAAGATGGGTCAGTATCAACTGCTCCACCTGTTTGTGTAAATGCAATTGTACCTATTAAATAACCTGTTTGAGTATTTAATAATGTTCTTGACATTTGAGGTAGTGTTATTCTTACTGCTTGACCTGCACTATTAAAAGTAGATTGACCAAATGGTTGAACTCTTAACTCAAATTTTCTTGATGGAACCATAGAAGAAGGTAATGAGAAATTTAATTCAGAAGGAATACCGATAGGGGTAGAAATTTGACTTGACATTTTGTATATATATTATATATGATAAAAAAATATATTTATATTATTTTAATTATTATTCTGTTGTAAATTTTGATTATTATATAATTCTCCTAAATATTCACTTATAGTTTTTAAATTTTGTTGGACTTGTAATGTTGTTTCTATTTCAATTACTATATTCCATTCTATACCATTAAAATCTATCAGGTTATTATTATCGTCGTATATTGCAACATCCAAATAATCCAACTGTGTATTTTTAATTAAGTTCTTAGATGATGTTTTATTGTCATACATAACTATTCCAAAAGGTGGAACATTTAGAGGTATTGTTAATAGTGTTATATAATCTTTTGTTTTTGTGTTGTAATTTTCTAATATAACATTTGGTAATTTGACATATATATTTTTACTTCCTAAAAAATTCGCTGGTATTTCACTTATTAATATTCCAGCTGATGAATTGTATTGTTTATTTTGTTTTATACCTATCAATTCATAACAAGTTGTAGAACTTAAAATTTGAAATTCTGAATTGTATTGAAATGTAAATTTTCCATTTGTAGAATTAAAACTTAAAGTCATTCCAACAGGTAATAAAGGCTCTAATTCTTTTATAAATGAATTTGCGTTATAATTACCAAATGGAATAGTTATTTGACCTGTTGACAAACTTAAAATATTATTATATTCATTCACAATATAAAAACTATAAGGAAATTCAGCGTGAATAACTCTAATTGTATTATATAATATGTATTTGTCTTTTTTGATCAAACCACTTAAATTATATCTTAGTTCTGAGTTTAAATCACCATTTTTAATGTCTGCACCTGAAGGACTTAAATATACTTTCTTACTGTCTGTTAATGTATTCATATATACCTTTATATATTATTTATCTTATAAATTAAAAATATAAGAGATTTAAAATTATTTTCTATAAATACTATATATATTATATTTACAAAATGAATAAAAAAGGAAATTCTATTAAGGTAGTAAAAGTACCATTAAATCAACCTTTGGATAACGGCGAAGAATCTGATAATGAAATTGAATATAAACCACAACCACAAAAGAAACAAGCAGAACCAATACAACCACTTAATCAAGAACCACCAAAACCAATCAGAAAGAAACCTGTATTGTCAGAAGATGAAAGAGAACGAAGACGCCAATCAATGCTACAAATTAGAGAAAAGAAGATGGAAAACGCCAAGATAAGACAACAAGAAAGAGATTTAGCATTGAAAGCCAAAGAAGATGAAATGTATTTAAGAGCATTAAAAAAGGTTGAACAAGAACGAAAGAAACAAGAAAAACAAATTGTTAAGAAATTGTTATATGAAGAACCAAAAAAGAAGAAACAACCCAAAGTTATTTATCAAGAAGAATCTGAAGACGAGGAAGAATATGAAGATGATGAAGAACCAGAACCAATAATTATTAAGAAAAAGCCAAAAGGAAAAAGAGGAGGTGGTTCTTCTGCTCCTCCTTCAGCTCCTGCAGTATATCAACAACCAGTCCAACAACAACCACAACCTCAATACACTCCTTTTAGATGGGTATAGTTTTACCTGCTTTTGTTGTCATTGATTGATTATTATCTAAATCAGTCATTGTTTTAATATTTGCTCCAAATTGTCTACTTATTCCTTGCTGTGGTGCTTTTTGCTGTTGTGATAATCTATTAACCATAATTTTTACACTTTCTAACTTTTTAATAGCATTTTCAGCAGTTATTTTACTAACTCCTTTTTCTCCATTTAATGCAATAAATTTATTTACTTCTCTTCGCATTGATTCAGATAAATTTTTATTTTTAGTTTGTTCTTCTTTTAATGTATTTAGTAAATCTTCAAAATCTGACTTTAATTCTGTTGGGTCTTCATCATAATTTTTTTTAAGTTCTAATTCAGCGACTTTTATTCTTAAATCTCTTTCTTCTCTAATTAGTTTTGTGTCAGTATCACCTTTTTGGTTTAATTCTTCTTCAACTCGTTTTAAATCATTTTTAACTTGCTTTAAGTCTTTATTTATTTCTTCCATTTTGGATATTGTTGGGTCTTCTTCTCTGCGTTGTTTAGCCTGTTCTCTTCTGTATTCACCAATATTAAATTTCTTTTTGGGTTCTTCTACTTCTACAATATCTTTTTTATCTGCTTCTTCTAGTTGTTGGTTAAATTGTTCATTAGCTGTTGTTGCTTGGGGAGATTTAAATTCAAGTTGTAATGTTTGTTGATTAAATTCTTTACCTGTTGAATGAACTACTTTAGGTCTGTTAAATCCATTTGGATTCATACTTACAGTTGGAGAAGTAAATAAAGTTTTTGGTAAATTATTTATTGATTGTTCTACATTGTATTTAACCTCATAAGGTACTCCATCATTTGTTGGACTAAATATTTTTGCACTTTTAGCAGTTGATATTAAATCTCTTGTTCCTTGTATGATTGGTGTTTGGTTTGGTTGTCTTATTTGTGGTGTTGATTCTTCATCTAATACAATCACTTTCTCAGGCCTCCTTTCTTGTGGTCTTGGTAATTCAACTGTTGGAGGTGTTTCTGGTGGTGTTTGAACTGGTGTTTGTGCTGGTTGTTGTGCATTTAATCTACCCATAATATTTTGAGCGTGATTATTAAAATTTTCTGCTAAATTATTTAATCTCTCGTTTAATCTATTAAAATTATTTTCAAACACTTGGTTATTATTTGCTTGTGGAACTTGTGGAGCTGGTCTATTAAATTGTTGTTGTGGAATTACTTGTGGTTGTTGCATTATTGGATATGGTATAGGAATAATTTGGGGTTGTCTTGGTTGTGGAGGTTGATTTGATACTCTTCTTGTTGTTCGTTTGCTGTTATCAATGTTTACTACAACTCTTTGAGATTGTTTTTGTTTCTGTTTTTGTTTTAATATTTTCTTTTTTGCCATAAGTATATAATAATATAATATAAAATTTTTTATATAATATATATTTATATATACAAATGGGAGTCTCAAATTTGAAGTTAATCAAACCCAAAAACAAAGCCAAAACGATTCAGACATTTAGTGATATTCAAGAATTTTTGACTGAAACATATAAAGATATACCAGACAAATCACAATTAAAATATTTAGTATCTTTTATATTATTTGTATGTTGTTTGGTTGAAGAAGCCTATTCCAAAAATACTCCTGAAAACAAAAAGATTT
>Ga0255143_1000487_pt1 | contig 11488 bp, 15 predicted proteins | sample Atl_Cont_RepC_0h_FD_183625 | JGI IMG/M metagenome (GOLD analysis project Ga0255143, IMG submission 183625) | Freshwater microbial communities from Altamaha River, Georgia, United States - Atl_Cont_RepC_0h | ecosystem: Environmental > Aquatic > Freshwater > River | place: USA: Georgia | collected...
GCGAAAGAACGCATGGAAGGCCTCCGGTTGCCGGTGAGCGCCTTCCTTGGCCTAGAAACGATTTCAGACCAGACTACCAGAGCCGGAATTGGTGTCAAGAGGGATTTGACTCCCCTCCCGGCAGCGGGCCGATGGGTCGCCAGTACGCTATGCCAGCATCTTTTGTTGACCAGCTTTCCGCCGTCCTGCTCCAGTAGCTCAAATGATTGCCGATGTCGGTTGAACCATCTGTCAGCACTAAGTAACGCCCACTGGTCACCGGCTTCTCCTCCGGCCACTTACGCCAGCGGAGCTGGTCACGCAAGCCAACTATCTCATTTTCGGCACAACATACGCAAAGATGCTCGGATGCAATCTCAACAAACCAAGACTCATGCTCAACTAATAAAGACTTGCACTTATCGCAAAACCACAAGCCATTTTCTGCGATCACTTGTCACCTCCCGGCAGCGGGCCGATGGGTCGCCAGTGGGTGGCGTTTAAGATTTCCCAATGAGCAAATGGATATATTGAACAACACAGATGCGGGAATGAGTTGTTAGCTAGAATGAGTTGGCAGTGCTGTTCAGCTTCCGGCTTCTCCTCTGGCCATTTGCGCCAGCGAAGTTGATCACGCAGCTTGACCAACTCGTCTACAGCATGGTCGAGCAAAATCCAGTTTTCAGGCTGAATTCCAGACAGCCCCCAACCCAGCTTTCTGCCGTACTTTTCTAGTGACGACCACACTTCGTCCTGAAATGCCGATAATTCTGATTCATACCTGTTGCTCATCACTCACTCTCCTCTTGTAATACTTCAATAATGCACGACTTAATCACCGCAATTTCGTCGGCGTTGTCGGTTTTCGTCCACGCAGAAATCAGCGACATGACATCACTCAAAGTTTGCTCCTTCATCTCTCACCTCCTGCGTTGGGCCTTTATTACGGCATCATGTTTAACGATTTCACAAAATCACAGACCATCGTGGCGCATTCTCGGCACACCCAATAATCAACATGCAGTTGTGGCGAATCCTGAAACCTCCAGCGTTTTGTTTGCCTGTAAACACGGCAGGCAAAACACTCCCGCATTGAAACCGCTGGATTGTCTATTTCATAATCTGTTTGTTTGTGGTCGCTCATTCCGCTAATCTTGTTAAAAATAGCCTGCATTTCTTCGGGTATATCAACGCCAGAATGACGCATATACCACCGAACAATCCGACGAAGTTCTTCGTTTTGCGCCTCGCATTCGGCAATGTGCTTGCTTAAACTAGCCTCATTTGGCGGCAAATGATTGCCGCAAGACTGCATAAGTCGCCTTTCATTTAACGCCTCCATTGATTCAGGACTTAGTGGAGCAAGCTTGCAAAAATCCTCGATAGTTCCCTTATTCATGATTTCACCACCTTTCTGACAATGTCCTTCTCCCAGACCCACTCACGCTTGTCGTTTGCACTTGGCCCCTTCGTAACGAGGTATTGCCATATGATAACCGTGTCGTAGCTGGCACCCGGATCGGCGTGTTTAATGACACCGCACACGGTGAACTGTTCGGTCACCTTGACCTCCTGCCCACGCACGATGCCTGAAAACTGAACCTCAACAACATCGTCAATTTGATATTTCATTTGATATTGCCCATCCTCCCGCAGCTCCGAGACAAGGTGGCTTGCATCGCGGTCAGACATACTCTATCTCCTAAAAATTTATATCGCTTGCTTTCACGGCCCCCCCCCTGACCTTTTTGCACTTCTTTCCAAGCCAGCACGCATAAATCGGGAAATCCAAAAATGGGATGCGTGCACTAGTGGAAAGAAGTGAAAGAAGGGGTAAATATTATTATTATTCCCTTATTTTTAAGCCTTTTTCCGCTTAAACTTATTTCCCAAAATACCTTGGAAAGAAGTGGAAAGAAGTGGCAAAAAGTAAAGCCTCCTATGCTTTGCAAGTTTCCACGCACACTCATTCAGCCCATAATAAGTCTATGCTCGAATATAAATCACTATAGGCCTGCCTGATGTTTTGTTTGAGCTCTCTTCAATTAAATCGGAATCTAGAAGATGATTGATCGCCTTTTGCATATCTTGTGAACTCATTCTGGTTATCCTTAATAGCTTGGCTTTACTGATGCCATCAGGTCCATGGCTTGATATGCACTTAAAAAGCCTGCTGGCGCACTGGGTGACCCACGATTCCGACAGGTCATCCTGGACCATTTGCCGCATGTTGGAGCCCATCCAGTCGACCAATTGGATGGCAAAAAGGACGTCTCCTGACTCGATTTCCCATTCCGCGGTGGGTGATTCGCACCTGTCCGCGGCTATGAGCAGGGCCAGTTTGACGACGTTCTGGGCCTGCCTGGTGTAGATGAAAGCGGACAGGTCCTGCTGTCGGAGGCCGCGCCTTTTTGCGTGCAGCCATTCGGTGGTTTTTTCGCGCAGGACCTCTTCTGCCTGGGGGGTGAACTTCCAGTCAACCCGTGGGTCAGGTGTGCCGCTGGGGCCAATCTGGGTGTTGCTGGGGCTCCAGTTTCGCCATGCGCGTATCTGGCTGGACAGGCTTGCCGGGACGATGAAATCGTTGAGCGGATTGGCGGAATCCGCCTCATCGTTGCCCCTGAACAGGAGGCAGCGTGGAAGCAGTCCGCCCTCCACGGATTCGGTGTCCATGGCGGAGGCCAATTGCTGGGGCGTGGTTGACCCGAACAGGGTGACAAAGGGGGTGGCCTCGATGGTCTGGTTTTTCTTTTCATCGCTGTACACGGGTGGCGTGTAGGACCCGCGGCCGTGGGTGTAGAGCTCGGTGAGCAGGGTCACCAGGCGTGCGGTATACCCGTTGCCGTTCTTCATCCCGGCCTTGAGGTATGCGGCCATCTCATCAGCCCTGATGAGGCGGATATTGCCGTGCTTCAGGGCGGTCAGGAGCCCTGAATCGGAGTGGGGCATCCCGATGGTGGCGCCGTGCAGGATGGCGTCCAATGGTTTGGGCGGGTCGGTGGCTTCGAGGATGCGCCTGACGGCAATCTGGCTGGCGTTCTTCCCTTCTCCGGTGTTGCAAACGCACAGGCAATAGATATTGGCCATGGTGCGCCTGGCTGTGACGCGGGTGTTGAGGCAGATGGACATGACCGCCAGGGCTGCGGCGAGGGAAAACGCCGGTTGGCGCATGTGTTCAGAGGCCTCGATGGCCTTGATGGTGGTATCCATGATGCCACCGGGGCGGAATCCCCGGGGGATGTCCATGTCGAATTCGGGCTCGGGCTCAACCGATTCCTCATCAGGTTCCGGCGCGTGGTCCATGTCCGCGAACAGTTCAGGCCGGAAGTTGACCAGGGCGGCATCATGGTGGGCGTGCATGCGCTGGTCCATGCGCCCCCATTGGTCCGGCGGTGTCAGCTTGTGGATGATGTCAAAGGTGCTGTAGGACTCCATTGCCTCGAATGGTTGCCAGTTGGGCGTGAAGACGGTGAGTCGCGGGTAACCAAATCGGTGGGCCAGATCATGGGTGGCCCCGTGCCGGCTTTCCGGGTGGTTCCATGTGGCTGATATGCCGTTGGTCTTCCCGGGGCGTATCCAATAGGTGACATCATCGACGGTGTGGGAGACGGTGCCGCCGGATTCAGCCAGCATGTCCATGGCGATGGTGTGCCAGTAGGTGGAGCAGTTGACCCAGACAGTCACGCCATGGTCGGTGACCTCCGAGCATTCAGCCGGGATGGCGGAAGTGCCATCCTTGGCGGAGTCACGGCGTTGCCATGACCTTCCGGGGTGGGCGTCAAGGATGTCGATCAGCCATTGCGGTGGTTCCGGCAATTCCTCGGGCCGGCAATTGAGCTCCATGTCTTCGAGCCAGACATATGGGCCATTGCGCGTCATGGATGGGGGGATGATCACATACCCATTGGTGGCCCGGGTGTCGACCTTCCCGGCAAGTTTCCCCGCGGTGCTGTTCCACCGGTTGGGGGATGGCTGGCGGAACCAGTAGTGCCGGCCACCGCGGGGAGTCAGGGTGATGGCCCCGCAATCCATCAGGCTGGCGGCACCATCCTGATTGCGTGGCCACGGGTTGGGATCACCTCCATCGAGGGTGTCCACGTCCACCACGATGGCGGTGCCCGGGACGGCGATTGCCCAGTTGCATTCCGGGTATTGGTGGAACCACTGCTCCACCTGCGACATGTCGGTGGTGGCATCGTGGAAACCACGCTTTGTCAATGGCCCCTTGTCCATGCGAACGCATGGGAAAACGCTCCAACCGAACCCGGTGAGGGTCTCAAGAACTTCAAGCATCGTCTGATTCCTTTCAGTCAGAAGGGTAAATCGTCGAGAGATTCGGCAACGGACTCCAGTCCGGAGAGCTCCACATCCGGTTTTTCGCCGACAACGTGGTCGACCACCTCGGGGTACTTCTTGTCGCGCCACGTCCTGACGGTGATGGACGTGGTGGGGGCGATGCCGCCCAGCTCAAAAATACGGACGGCCTGGTTGACTGATTCCGGCATCGGGTCATTGGACCGCTTGGCCCACCACTTCTCAGCCTTGGACAACGCGAACCCATCGTGCTCGATGCAGACCCAATCGACTCCCGCTGGCCTGCGCCTGACACTGGTGATTGATACCGGTGATTCCCCCGGCCTCCAGTAGGAGACCTTCAGCACGGGCATTCCGGACTTGCCCATGTGGCGTTCCCATGTGGTGTCGCCAATCTCGATCGCCTCGTCCTCGAAGACCTTGCCGGAAGACAGGACAGGCGCGTCGCTTGGCTTGTCCTCGTGCTTGTCATCCTGATGCTTGGGCGCGGTGGGCAGGTCGCCGCCGCAGTTGGGGCAGACCGACATGGACAGGTGGCACTGCTCGGAGCAGTGGGGGCAGGTCTTCTTGGGCGCCTCGCCTCCACCATTTCCCCTGGTGCCGCTCTTGGCGGTGATGAGGTCAACGGGCCCGTGTGTGATCAGGAGGTTGCCATAGTCGAGGATGGCGCAATCCCCCTTGGCCTGATGGAGCCTCAGGCCACGTCCGACCATCTGGACAAACAGACCGGCGCTCTTGGTCGGACGCATCAGGGCGATGACATCGATGTTGGGCACATCCAGCCCCGTGGTGGCCACCTCGCAATTGACGAGCCAGCGGATGGAGCCACCCTTGAAGGCAGACAGGATGTACTGCCGTTCCAGCGGTGGCGTGCCCCCGTGCAAGCTGGCCACCGATTCACCGCGGGACTCAAGAGTCGACCTGACGGACTCCACGTGCTCCAGATCCACGCAGAAGATGATGCCGGTGCGCCTTCCCTGCGACCTCGCCAGCATGTCATCCACTGCGCGATCCACCAGGCCACCGAAGCGCATGGCCCGTGAAAGTTCCCCGGTGATGAACTCACCGCCACGGGTGTGGACGCCGGACAGGTTGGCCCGGGCATCCGACTTTCCCACACGGGAAACCAGATTGCACAGGTATCCCTTCTCAATGGCTTCACGGATCCCCAGCTCGTAGCAGATACCGTGCAATGGCCCGTCCGGTGTGCAGATGGCCCCGGTGTCCAGCCGGTAGGGGGTGGCCGTCAGGCCCACAACGCGCAGCCTGGGCGTGATCACCTTGGCGGTGTCGATGATCTGCCGGTACATGGTGTTGTCGTTGGGGCTGATCAGGTGGGCCTCATCGATCACCAGCAGGTCGCGCCTCTGGAAGTTGGCCACCCCGAACTTGTGGACGGACTGCACCTGGGCGATCAGGACATCCTGCTCGGTGTCGCGGACTCCAAGCCCCGCGGAGTGTATGCCGACCTTGCCGATGGGCAGGAGTGCCTGCGCCTTCTCCGCGTTCTGGCGGATGAGCTCCAGTCGGTGGGCCAACACCAGCACCCTGCCGCCCCAGGACACCACCTGCCGGCACAGTTCACCGGCGACGATGGACTTACCCGTGCCCGTCGGCAGGACAATGCAGGGATTCTTCCCCGGGTTCTCCTTCATGTAGGTCCACGCCGATGCCACCGATGCCGATTGATAATCCCGCAGTTCCACGTGTCAATCCTTTCAGCCTGAGGTTTTCCTCGTACTCGTCCTGAAACTCGCGCATGGCGAGCTTCTCCTTGACAATCAATCGCCGACACTCGGCGACCAGTGTCCGAATGGTTTCCCGCGGGCCCGGCTCCAGGGATGACGCGAACAACAGGATTTTCCTGAAGTCCTCGTCCACCAGAGGGAACTGGCAAGGGGATGGGAACACCTCCGGCAGCAGGTGCAGGCGGTGCGGGTCGTATGGGTCTTCGGTGGTCATTGGGTTGCCCTCGTTAGCCGATGAATTGCTCTTTGGGAGGCAGATAGCGCAGCGCTTCTGGTGCCACGATGTCCGGGGTTGAGTACACGGGTTGCCCTGGGTAACCACGACGCCTTGGCGAATGCTTGAACAGGTTCGACTTCTCGTAGTACGGGATGCCGAGCTTCTTGCATTCAGCCTCAAGGTCATCGACCCACTCGCGTGGCGGCGACCAGTCCGGCGTCTGGTTTGATCTCGATGCGCCACCGATCACGATCCAGTTGAAGACCTCCAAGTTCTTGAACTTGAGAGGCTCAATCATCGGTTCGATCGACAGCCACTTCACCTTGGCGTTCACCTTGGCGAAGGCCTTCTCGGCGTTGGCCACTCTCGCCTGACAGTCCACCGAGGTGCCGGCCCAAACATTATCAGGCAGGTCAAACTCGGACATCCTTGACGGGAACTTGGTAAGCATCAGGAAGTTCCACTGCGGAGACTTCCGGATTGAATCAAGCACCGCCTCAATCCATTCCGCTGGCACCCATTTGCCGAAGATGTCGGCCATCGAGCCTGTGAACACGTTCTTGTGTCCCATCCACTCTTTGGCCTTTTCCTCCGGGAACTTCTGGTGCTGTGGCGCGGCCAGCCTTCCTGGTCGCAGCGCCGGTTTGAATCCGTCAGGAAATGCAGTGGTTCCGGCGAACCGTTCGGCAATGTCCCTGGCGTAGCAATACGGGCAGTTATGCTGGCACCCGGTTATAGGGTTCCAGGACCACAGCGCCCATTCGATGGAGTCATTATCCTGGGCGTTGAATCCTGAAACGTCATTCCGCGCCAGGGCTTCGGCTTTCTGTTCGGCCGTCATCTTTTCCCATTGCTCGATGGTGATGGAATCAGACTTGGCCGGCGCGGCCTTCACTGGTTCGGACACCGGCAGGGAAACCCGCGGCTGGATGATTTCCGCGGCGCGCCTGGCCACCTCAGGAATGGCGGCCTTTTCAGGGTTCTTGATTACTTCAGCCGCGGCGCTGATTGCCTGCTTAGTGACAGCGCCCGCCAGAAATTTCTTCTCGACACCCTGGGCGCCGTTTGCTTCGACGGTTCGGATGTCTCGCAGTAGCCTGGCGTTGTTCTCGACGGTTGCCCGCGACACACCAAAATCTTCCGCCACCTTCGCCGCTGTCGTCCGTTCGTGCCGGTCGGGTACTACCCTAGAATCTAGGGTAGTATCCTTCGCCCATCGTGTGCCGATTGCTTCCGCCTTCGTCATTGCCCGGGCTTCGTGAATCTTTGCCATGGCAAGGGCCAGCCTTTGTGGCGTAGCGTTTCTCCTGTGCTTCTGCGTGTCCACAATTGCTTGCAATACATCGGCGCGCGATTCATATTCCTTTTCAATTACGGTGAATGGAAGCCCCAGGCGCTGGCATATGCCATAGCGGTTATGTCCATCCACAAGAATGGAATGGCCCTTCCAAACAAGTAGCGGCTGGTATGCTCCACCATCCTGGATTATGTCCGCCTCAAGTCCGGCCAATGTTTCCGCGTCCAGCGGGTCCATGAAGTCGCGAAACTCAGCGTCGATAATCAATTTCTGGCTTTCCATATCAGTTATCCTTTCCATGAATCTTGCAGTGACACCCATGACAAACATCAATCAACCCGTCCGCATTCCATTCAAAGGTTCCCCAAGGCGGATACTTGGTGTGATGAACTTCCGTTGATGGTTTGGCCTTGCACATTTCGCAAGTACCGCCGGACCTTCTCTTGGCAAGTAACCTGATTCTGTTGAATTCAGGGCTTGCCAGGTACTGGCGATAATTGGTGTAGCTCATTCAAACCCCGGAAAAAGAGAAGGTTGCTTGTAAAAATCAGGGGGCTTGAACGCATTGGAAAGGTGGAGTTTCGCCGGGGAAAAAACGTGGACGCGCCACTTGCCAGCGTGCAACCGGCTCTGCAAATGTTCTGGCCTGTCGCACTTGAGCAATTCAAGAAACCTTTTCTCGGAACGGTAACTGCCATCGCGCCCGTACTTTTCCTCCCCCCTCTCCATTCGCTTGTATGAATTGGCGCCCACGTATGAACTGATGGAAAAGTTTTGAGGTAAAACCTCCGAGACAAGGGCGCAATCGTGAATGGAGTCCAGGTCCGGTCTCGGATCAAAACATGCGTGGCCGATAGATCCAGCCAAAAACGGTTTTAATGATGGGCACTTGGTGAACAAGGACTGAATGGGGTAAACCATTCCAGACGTGGGGCAGTCTGCAAGAAGGCCGTCACTCCTCAAGCCGTCGCAAAGAGTTTCATACCTTCCAGGATTTACCTCAAAAGCGATTATCACGAACTCGTCGATGGTCCCGAAATCGCGCAAGAACTGGGTTGTTCTTGCCAGAACATTCGGCCTGCCGTCCTTGTCGATGTAGCCGCCAGCGGTAAGGTCCACGAAAACCTTTGTGGACCCTGGAAACATTCCGTTCATCGCCCCACAAACTGATTTGTGCGCCTCAGTAAACAGGTTGTATTTGAAGTCTGTTGTGTCACCCGAACCGTATTCTCTGGAATCGGCCGGTGCCCACACGGATTGAAACTTCTCCCACTTCTTTCGGCTTATCACAAAACTCCTCCCCGCAGATCTGGAACAACGCAATCCTTCCCACCGCCACAACCCCGCCAGCCTCATGGGCTGGTCGGGGTGGCGGTGGATCACGATGGCGGGGTGTCGTGACCTGCGTGGGAGGCTCCGGGGAATGAGCGACCCGGCCCGCCCTCACGCTGGTCCTATTCCCAGGGCATCTTCCCGTTGGATGACGGTGCCGCGGCCTGCGCCTTGGGCGCCTCCGCGGCGGGCTTGGCGGCGGACTTCAGCTCCTCCGCGTCCAGCGGCAGGTAGCGATGGACATCGATGCTGACGGTGCCCGGTTTGTCCTTGCGGTCCCGGCTGCGGATCTCCATGCCGGTCTCCCGGCCCTTCAGCTCGTTCAGGTCATCGACGATGCCGATGCTGCCGGTGGCCTCAAGCAGGCTCTTGATCCTGCCGTAGGCGATCTTCCTGGCGGTGGCGTTCTCCGCGTTGACCAGCAGGTTGTCGAACACCTTGCAGCCGTCGAACTCGCCACCCTGCACCTGGAATTCCAGGCTGACGTAGGACGGGCCCCCGGCCTTTGGCGTGCCCTCCCCCACCTCCATCAGCACCACCTTGTAGAAACCGGGCGGCACCGCCTGACGGGCTCCACGTGGCGTCTCAACCTTGTTCCAATCCATCCCTTTCAGGTTCATCAGACAGACCCTCCAATCTTCATCAGTGACACAAAAGTCTTCCAAGAAAGCGGATGCTCACCCGCCTCTATCCCCAGCCGGTTTTTTGCGATCACGGCGGGTGAGCCCACCGCCACAAACACCCGGTCTCCACCCTGCTGCCCGACACCCACCGCGAGTGTCCGGCCATCCTGCGTGGTCCTTGTAGCCGTCTTCAGCCGGGCGTGCAGCACCGCGTCCGACCTTTCAGTCAGCAGGCTGACGACATCCTTGTGAAGCCGCGGGCTTGTCCGGTCGTAGGTGGGCCCGGTCGGGTCCTCCACCTTGGCCGATGTCTCATGACCTATCAGCACAACGGGCAATCCCTTGCCCTGCACCTGCTCGATTGCCTGGAGCAGGTCGCGCCAGTGGGACACCGCCAGCTTGTAGCCGCGGCCGTACGGGATGGACTCGATGTTGACCGCGTTCTGGCCGGTGGCCACCATGTCCCAGATCAAACGCTCAAGGGAATCGATGCCATCGATCACCAGCCCCTTGTAGGACCCGGCCTGATCCCGGACAGCGCGGACGATGTCCAGCACCTGACCGAATCCCTTGGTGGGCACCACCCGCTTGACCGGCAAAAACTTGGTGCCGTTCTCGCAGTCAATCCACAGCGCCCCATCGAGGTCGGCCACCGCCGTGCTCTTGCCGACTCCCGGCGGGCCATACACCACCACCAGTGGGGGATGCGGCTGCACCCCGCTGGTAACCAACTCGTCCAAATTGACCATCTCTCGCAGCTCCTATTAGGATCTAAAAAGTTCCACCTACCGTAAAAAGCCCTCTATCCCACCTCCTCCCCCAGCTCCGCAATGATTTCCACAAACCACTCGGTAGGGTGCCGTTCGACGCCGGCCCAAGGTTTCGCCAGATTCCAGCACTGGCGCTGTTCAAACGGCCGCCATTCCCGAATCGACACCAGCAGCGCCAGCTTCCCGGAGCAGCGCCGGACCATGAACTTGGTGTTGTCGTCAAACTTAAGATCGTGGTTGTCCTGGCAGCCATGCGCCAACCAGTGGCAGTAGAAATCCAGAATCCACCTGGTCCACTGGTCATCCGGCTTGATGCCGGATGGGATGAGGTTTTCAAGCATTGGCCTTTCCTCCCTTGTTGAACGCCTTCTTCTGCTCCGACCTTCTCCGACTCTGCCTTCTCCAACTCTCGGACTTCACCTTCGTTTCCCTGGCGGCCGCGCATGGGGGGCAGCGTGACGGGCGCGCCCCGTTCTTGCAGACGATCACGATGCCACCGCATTCCACGCACTTCTGCCCGGAGTCGCTGACCAGATGCGGGAAAATCTGCACCAGCTTCGCCCGCTCAGCGCGGAGGGATTGGCTGGCGTATTGCTTGGAATAACCCATTTCCCTGCCGATGTCGCAGATGCCGAGCCCCTGTCGGATCAGGTCGCAGATCTTCTTCCCCCTTGCTGTCAGGTGCTCGTAGACTGCGTCAACCTGCTCACGGTTCTCCAATTGGGCCTGACCGTCATCCTCCTTTCCGAGACCCAGCATCAGGCTTCCACCGTCCTCGCCGCGCTCATCGTCCAGGGACAGCGCCCGCAAATCCCGACTGGCGCGCTTCGCCTTCCATTGGCCGTTAAGGTTGGAGCGGCGCAGGAACACCAGCCGCTCAAACAGCGTGGAGAGCGCGCCCTTCTCGGGAGAATGCCACGCCACCGCCTGACACAGGACCATGTGACACTCGGCCTGCCAGTCATCGACGCCCACTCCGTAGGGCGGCAAATACTTCCGGGCCATCAGGAAGGACAACCTGATGTTGTCCCGCACCTGCTGCTGACCGTACGGGGTCAGGCTGAAAAGAATCCTCTGCTTATCCATGCTTGCCGGTCCTCCAAGAATCGCGGCACTTGGTGCATACCGGCCTGCCGTTGAACTTCCCGCCCTGCCAGCGGACCCATTCTCTTTCCAGGTACCTGTTCGCCCCGGCGCAGCTCACATCG
>Ga0255143_1000489_pt1 | contig 11466 bp, 13 predicted proteins | sample Atl_Cont_RepC_0h_FD_183625 | JGI IMG/M metagenome (GOLD analysis project Ga0255143, IMG submission 183625) | Freshwater microbial communities from Altamaha River, Georgia, United States - Atl_Cont_RepC_0h | ecosystem: Environmental > Aquatic > Freshwater > River | place: USA: Georgia | collected...
CAGCCGCTGGAGACATCACCGATCTGGTGGCGCTGGCCGGCGTGGAGCGCGTCAGCTCGGCGACCTATGCAGAGTTCATCTTCACCAAGCCTGACGGCACGCAGATCCGCGGCGCGGACAATGCCCGCATCCAGCTGGCTGAGGACGTGAACGTGCCGCTCACCATGTCGGCAGTCCTGCGCGGCACCACGACCGAGAGCCCCTACCTGTTCGCCGGCACCCAGGCGGTCTACGGCAACCTCGGCGAGACCGGCACCTATGTCACCCGCGCGGTGCCGTGCGCCGCCAGCGCGAAGGTGTCGGTGACGTTCGAGTCGCTGATCCCCGGCGGTGCTGGCGTCACGGTTGAGATCCAGAAGAGCGACAGCACCTGGCAGACGGTCACCCAGACCAGCAGCTCCGCCGTGGGCGATGGCTGGACTGAGCAGGTGTTCACGGTCGCCAGCTTCACCGCTGGCGGCAGCACCACTCGCGCCAGGATTACGCTGAGCGGGACTGCAGCCGCCAGGCCGCAGGTCCGGCAGCTTCGCATGGTGGTGATCTGATGCCGATCAACGACGTCACCGCAACGCAGGGCTTCCAGAAGCCCAACGCCGCGAACCTCCTCAGTGAGGATGTGGTGCGGCTGCGCGCGGCGCTCGATGCGCTGGACAGCGAGATCAACGCGCTGGAGCAGCAGAAGGCCAACCTGGCCAGTCCGGCGTTCACCGGCACGCCTGCAGCTCCAACGCCGGCTGCTGACGACAACAGCACCAAACTGGCGACGACGGCGTTTTACATCGGCCAAGGCGGCACCGTGCTGCCGCTGATGGCTGGCACGGCGACGGCGGGCATCTCAGCGCGGTTTGCGCGTGCTGATCACGTCCACCCGACCGACAGCAGCCGGGCGCCGCTGGCCTCGCCCACCTTCACGGGCACGCCTGCTGCGCCGACCGCAGCAGTGGACACGAACAGCACGCAGCTGGCGACGACAGCGTTCGTGATCGGCCAGGGCTACCTGAAGGCCTTGGCTGCCAGCAGCACCTATGCGCCCTTGGCGTCGCCCACGTTCACCGGCACGGTGAGCCTGCCGGCGGTTGGCTACAGCGGCGCGAGCAGCACCAGCGCCACCGGTGCATGGGCGATCCCGATCGGCACCACGGCGCAGCGCGCTGCTCCGGCAGCTGGCGCTGGCGTGCGGTTCAACAGTTCGATCGGCGCCTTCGAGGGTTGGAGCGGCACCGATTGGCTGACCCTGGGGCAGGGCGCCACCGGCGGCGGCAGCGACCAGATTTTCCAAGAGAACGGACAGACCGTGACTCAGAACTACACGATCCCGACGGGACGCAATGCGATCAGCGCCGGGCCGATCACCGTGGCGTCAGGCGTCACGGTGACGATCAGCGCAGGCTCTGTGTGGGTGGTGGTCTGATGGCGCTTCGACTGGGTGGTGATGGCGGCATCGACGGACTGCACCTGCAGTTCCAGTCGCCCGATGGTGCGCAGCGCTCAACCTTACGCGACGGCATCCTGGAGACCGAGACAACCCCACCGGAGACACCGCCTACGCTGGCAGAGAAGCTGGCGAGGATCGGCGTGACGGTGGATGAGCTGCGAGCTGCGATCCTGGGAGGCGGGAAATGAGCGTCAGGCTTCAGGGTGCAACGAGCGGCTATGTGGAGCTCGATGTGCCGGCGGTTGCCGATGGCCAGCGGTACGAGCTGCCAGGCGACATCGGCATCCCCGCCGGCGCGGTCATGCAGTTTGCCGGCAACGTAGCCCCCGCCGGCTGGCTCAAGGCCAACGGTGCAGCGATCAGCCGGACGACCTACCCAAGGCTGTGGGCATGGGCTCAGGCATCCGGCAACCTCGCCGCCAGCGAAGGTGCAAAGCAGGCCGGTCAATTCGGGCCTGGCAATGGCAGCACGACATTCACAATCCCTGATCTGCGCGGCGAGTTCGTGCGCGGTTGGGATGACAGCCGTGGCGTGGATTCTGGGCGAGGGATTGGTAGCGCGCAGGCGCAGGATTACCAGAGCCACGGGCACGGCGTCACGGATCCTGGGCACGCGCACTCGTCGACCGTCATCACTGGCCCTGGTGGTGTGAACTATGCAGGCAACTATGCCGCTGGACTTCATTCCTCAGCTGGACCTGTTGCTTGGGCTACAGCACCAGCTGTCACCGGCATCAGCATTCAGAACAGCGGCGGCACCGAAACCCGCCCACGCAACGTCGCGTTGCTCTACTGCATCAAGGTCTGATCTATGAGCACCGTTCGCACCGCTGCACTCCAGCACCCCAGCGCCACCAGCGCCGCCCTCACGCTGAACAACACCGGCTCGGCTGATGTCGCCGCCGCCACAATCAACAGCGGCCCGCTCGCGGGCTTCCGCAACGCTGTCATCAACGGCAACTTCGATCACTGGCAGAAGGCCACCTCACACGCGACCACCGGATACGGCAGCGCCGATCGCTGGGTGAACGCCATCAGCGGCAGCGCCAGCACGATGAGCCGTCAGTCCTTCACCCTGGGCCAGACCGATGTGCCTGGCAATCCGCGCTACTTCTGCCGCGCTGCTGTCACCTCCGTCGCTGGCGCCAGCAACTACGCGATCCTGATGCACCGCATCGAGGACGTGCGCACCTTCTCCGGCCAGACAGTCACCGTCAGCTTCTACGCCAAGGCTGATGCGTTGCGGTCGATCGCCATCGAGTTCGTTCAGTCCTTCGGCACCGGCGGTGGCGGCAGCGCTGATGTGAGCGCCATCGGCTCGACCAAGTTCTCTGTCGGCACCGCCTGGCAGAAGATCACGCTGACGGTCACCATCCCTTCGATCACCGGCAAGACGCTCGGCGCAGCAGGCGACGACCACCTGGGCCTCTTCATCTGGCTTGATGGTGGCAGCAGCTGGAACAGCCGCAACGGCGCCCTTGGCCAGCAGTCCGGCACGTTCGACATCGCGATGGTGCAGATCGAGCCGGGCAGCTTCGCCACACCGTTCGAGCAGCGTCCTCGCGCCACAGAGCTGGCGCTGTGCAAGCGCTACGGGCAGTGGGTGCCGTTCAACATGCTGTTTTATGCAGCAGTCGCTGGTGCATACCTAGAGACATCGCTGAGCTGGCCTGAAATGCGGAAAGCTCCCGTCGCTGGAGCACTGGTTGCTGATCCGAACACCACGCAGGCCGCTTTCAACAACACTCAGAACGTCATCGGCAGGATCACCCCGTACGGAGGATCCTGCATCTTGCAAGCCAGCGTTGGCAGCAACTCTTCCTATGTCACTGGCTACCGTTCCTGGCTCGACGCTGAACTCTGATGGCCGTTCGCAGCAAGACCGGCGTCGCCCGCATTGACCATCAACCGGGTCCGCCCAAGACCACACGCCAGGGTTATGGCCAGCATTCACGTCCACGTCGCCGCGGCCGCAAGAAGCTGCGGGGGCAGGGCCGTTGACCAGCCCTAGAATCGCCAAGACAGGAGGCTTCCGCCCATGACTACGACCTTCCTCCATGGTGTGGAGGTGCTCCAGATCGACACCGGAGCGCGGCCAATTCAGACCGTGCGCTCCAGCGTGATCGGTCTGATCGGCACAGCGCCCAGCGCTGACGCCACCAAGTTTCCGATCAACACTCCGGTGCTGATCGCCAGCCGCTCCGACATGGCGGGCCTCGGCGTTGACGGCACGCTGCAGCAGTCGCTGGATCTGATCTACGACCAGGCCGGTGCGGTCTGCGTGGTGGTCCGCGTCGAGGAAGGCGCCAGCGAAGAGGCGACCATCACCAACGTGGTGGGCGGCATCAACAACACCTCCGGCGCCTATGAGGGCGTGCACGCCTTCCTGGCTGCTGAGAACGCCGTCGGCTTCACCCCTCGGATTCTGATCGCTCCTGGCTTCAGCCATCAGCGCACCAGCAACGGCATCCTGACGATCCCCGTCACCACCCAGGGCAGCGGTTACACCACCGCCCCTGCAGTGACCATCCCTGCGCCTCCCGCTGGCGGCACCCAGGCCACGGCTGTCGCCGTGCTCGGCACTGGCGTCAACGCCGGCAAGGTGGTGAGCATCACGATCACCAACCCTGGCAGCGGCTACAACACCAACCCCAGCGTCACGATCGCTGCACCCCCCTCCGGTGGCGTGCAGGCCGTGGCTGGCACAACCACCCGCGGCACCGTGCGCTCTCGCGTGCTGGCTGAGCTGCTCGGCATCGCCAACCGTCTCCGCGCGGTGATCATCGCCGACGGCCCCAACACCACCGATGCCGCTGCGATCCAGCTCAACGACGACTTCGGCTCCGACCGGATCTACGTCATTGACCCCTGGGTGCTCGTGGCTGGCGAGGCCATCCCTGCTTCGTCCGCTGTGGCCGGCATCATCAACAAGGTCGACAACGAGCGCGGCTTCTGGTGGTCGCCCTCCAACAACGAGATCGCCGGCATCGAGGGCACCGCTCGCGCCATCGACTTCCAGCTGGGCGACTACACCTCTCGGGCCAACCTGCTCAACGAGCAGAAGATCGCCACGATCATCCGTGAGCAGGGCTTCCGCCTCTGGGGCAACCGCTCCCTGGCGATGGACCCCCTCTACGCCTTCCTGTCGGTGCGGCGCACCGCGGACATGATCAACGAGTCGATCCTGCGCGGTCACCTCTGGGCCGTCGATCGCTGCATCACCGCCACCTACCTGGAGGAAGTGATGGAGTCGGTGCGCGGCTACCTGCGCAGCCTCAAGTCCCGCGGCGCCATCCTCGGCGGTGACGTCTGGGTTGACCCCGATCTCAACACCCCGGCGAACATCGCCAACGGGCAGGTGTTCTTCGACTTCTCCTTCACTCCGCCCTACCCGGCGGAACGGGTGACCTTCCGGTCGCACCTGGTCAACAGCTACGTCGTCGATCTCTTCGCTTGAGGACCTGACCCATGGCCCAAATCCCCCGCGTACTGAAGAACTTCAGCCTGTTCGTCGATGGCCGCGGCCTCGCCGGCACCATCCAGACGCTGACCCTGCCTACGCTCACCACCAAGATGGAGGAGTTCAGGGGCGGCGGCATGGATGCCCCCGTCGAACTCGACATGGGCATGGAGAAGCTCGAGGGCACCTTCGAGCTGGCCGAGTACAACCCGGACATCATTGCCCTGTTCGGCCTGGCCTCTGCTGACACCCGCCTCACCGCTCGTGGCGCCATGCGTCGCGATGGTGAGAACGCCGTGGCTGCGGTGGTGAACATGACCGGCAGCATCAAGGAGCTGGATCCTGGCGACTGGACCGCTGGCGACATGGCGACCGGCACGTTCGGCTACAGCCTGCGCTACTTCAAGCTCACCGTCGGCGGTCGCGACCTGGTCGAGATCGACAAGGTGAACATGATCCGCCGCATCAACGGTGTGGATCAGCTCGAAACCATCCGCACCGCCATCGGAGTCTGACCTGAATGACCAAAGCCCTGCACCCCAACACCGCAAAGATCGAGCTCGACTTCCCGATCGAGATCAGCGGCGTGGCAGTGAACCACCTGATCATGCGTCGCCCAAAGGTGCGTGATGATCTGGCGGCGGCGAAGTCTGGCGGCAGCGATGAGGACAAGGCGCTGATGCTCATGGCCAACCTCTGTGAGGTGACCGTTGAGGATCTGCTGGAGCTCGACTCTGCCGACTGGGCAAAGCTGGAGAAGCAGGTTCAGGATTTCAGGCAGGCCAGGCGGTAGAGGGCCAGATCCGGCGGGCGGCGGTGCTGCTCGCTGGGTGGACCGCAACCAGCCTGGCCGATGTGCTGGAGATGGAGACCGACGAGTTCTGGGCTTGGTTTGTCGAAGCCCAGACCGTTCAGAATGAGATCGCCAAGGAGCTCGGCAGGAAATGATTGGCGGCGGCCCGCAGAAGATCACGGTCGAGATCGGCGGCAAGATCGCCAGCTCGCTGGGTGCATCTCTGCGTGGTGCGCAGATGCAGGTGTCGTCGTTCGGGCGCAACGTCACCCGGACGATGAACGATGCTGCCATCGCCGGGAAGAAGGGCTTCAAGGGGATGCTCGACAGCGCCGCCTGGCAGGGCGCTGCGATCGGCGCAGCTGCGATCGGCGCCGGCCTGACGGCCAGCGTCCGCACCGCGGCTCAGTTCGAGGCGGTGCTAGCCGACATCGGCAAGACATCTGGCGCCAGCTCTGATCAGCTGAAGGGCATCAGCCAGCAGCTGCTCGCGCTGAGCGGCCGGAACGCCACCAACCTGGCGCCGCAGAAGCTGGCCGAGGGCCTGCAGGATCTGGTGGCCCAGGGCCTGGAGCTGCCCGACGCCGTGGCCTCCCTGGAGGCGCTGGGCAAGGTGGCGACCGCCACGAACTCCGATCTGCTCGACGTCACCAAGACCGGCTTCCAGCTGCAGAACGCGCTGAAGATCCGGCCGACGGAGCTCAAGGCCACCTTCGATGCGCTGGCCTTCGCCGGCAAGCAGGGCGCCTTCGAGCTGAAGGACATGGCGCAGTTCATGCCGACGATTGCGGCGGCGGCTGGCACGCTTGGGATCAAGGGTCAGCAGGGAGCTGTCAGCCTGGCGGCAATGATGCAGATGGTGCGCAAGGACGCGCCCGATGCAGGCCAGGCAGCGACGCGCCTGACCGACGCGATGCTGAAGATGACCGCGCCAGACGCGGTGAAGAACTTCAAGAAGTTCGGCGTCAACATTGAGCAGGTGCTGAAGGACGCCCGGAAGAAGGGTGTCAACCCGATGGAAGCTGCGCTTGATGAGCTGCAGCGCGTCACCGGCGGTGACACCTTCAAGCTCTCGCGGATCTTCGGCGACAAGGAGGCCAAGCTGGCCCTGATGTCGCTGATGAAGTACCGCAAGGAGTACGACAAGCTCAAGGCGGACGCCGGCGGCGCTGCCGCTGCAGGCACTGTCGACCGCGACTACCAGCGCAGCTTGGCGACGTTCCAGGGCACGCTGGCCAGCTTCCAGAACAGCACCCAGCGGCTCGGCATCACGCTCGGCAATGCGCTCCTGCCGGCGCTCACCAGCCTGGCCACCGCCATCACGCCGTTGGTGGAGGGCTTCGCCAACTTCGCAGCAGCCAACCCTGCTATCGCCACCGGCATCGTCGCGATCTCTGCCGCCTTCGCCGGCCTGGTCGTTGCGCTGCCGTTCATCTCCAGCGCCATCAGCATCTTCGGCACGCTCAGCACCGCCATCACCGCAGCCGGCGGCGCTGGCGCGGTGTTCGCTGGCGTCATGGCCGCCATCACCGGCCCGGTTGGTCTCACGGTGCTGGCGATCATCGGGATCGGCCTGGCCTTCAAGGCTGCCTACGACAAGGTCGAGTGGTTCCGCAATGCGGTGAACGGCTGGGCCAGCGGTGTGATGCAGGTGTTCTCCGGCATCGGCCAGTTCATCACCAACACCTGGGGCCTGATCGTCGGGATCTTCACCGGCGACACCGCGAAGATCACGCAGTCCTTCAACGGAATGGGCAACGCACTGCAGACGATCTGGGGCGGCATCGTGCGCGGCGCTCAGGCTGTGTGGGGTGGCGTAATCGCAGGTGCGAGCGCAGCGGTGCGCGGCATCGTCGCGTGGTTCCAGAACCTGCCGACGATGATCGGCAACATTTTTAGAGGCCTGGTGACCGTAGCCAATTTAGTGCTCACTAAAATGGCGAGCTTCTTTAAGGCGTTTGGACCCAAGATCCTGTCCTACATGTTCCCACTGCCGGCAATGATTATCCGGCTGTTCACCAACGGCGGCATCGGCCAGCGGATCATCACGTCGATCATCAACGGGCTCAAGTCGAAGTTCGCTGCGCTGGTTGGGTGGATTCGCGGCGCATGGCAGAAGATCAGCGGCATGTTCGGCGGTGGCAACAACGGCGCCCCGGCTGCAGCACCCAACCCGCCCGGCCGCGCTACCGGCGGCCCCGTGCGCGCAGGTCACCCCTACATCGTCGGCGAGCGGCGCCGTGAGCTATTCGTGCCTGGCATGGATGGCGCGATCATCCCTCGCGTCGCTCGGCCCGTCACCGGCGGCGGCGGCGGCGTCACGATCAACGCCCCAATTACGATCCATGCAGCGGGTGGCAACGCCATGGAGATCCGCGACCAGGTGCGCGCCGCCTTCGAGGATCTGATGGCGATGGCCTCGAGCGGCTACCGCGTCGCACTGAACGACTGACGCCATGGCACGCCCCCTCTTCCAGCTCGGCTCCTTCCAGTTCGATCTCGCCAACGGCGTGCCCCAGACCCTGGACCGCACCGCCGACTATCGATGGGATGTGCAGGAGCGTCTGCTGCGTGATCCGGCCGCGCAGTTCCTCGGCCCCGGCAGCCAGGAGATCACGCTCGATGGCGTGCTCTACCCCGGCTTCAGCGGCCGCCAGACCACCATGGAGACCCTGCGCGAGCTGGCCGCCAAGGGCGAACCGCAGATGCTCACCGATGGCCTGGGCAAGGTCTACGGCAAGTGGGCGATCCGTCGCGTGCAGGAGGGCCTCAGCACCTTCGCGCCCGGCGGCGGCGCACGACAGATCAGCTTCGGCATCAGCCTGGTGCGCTACTCCGAGGACAACCCGGGCGAGGCCGCCAGCCCGCTCAGCATGAGCAACGCCAGCTACGCCACCAAGGGCGTCGAGGGCTTCCCTTCGCTGACCGGCCAGGACAGCGCCTTCAAGGCTGTGGACTGGGCGAAGAACCCGCAATACTCCGTGGCATCCACCCAAGCGCAGGCCGGCGGCCTGAACCTGGGCCAGCTGGCATCGATCAGCCAATCGATCGCCAATCAGGACTACGTGGGCGCAGCGCTCAACGCCTTCGGCATGAACAATCTGAGCAGCGGACAGCAAAGCGTCTGGACGCAGCTGGGGCTGAACGCTGCGCAGATGGCGCAGGAGTGGGCCCAGGGTCGCGGCGCGCCGACGATGGCGGTGGCGCTCGACGCCCTGCGGCCGGCTACCACCAGCATGCTCAACACGCTGGGCGGCTCACCGGAGAACGGCTCAGCGCTGGCCAGCATGATCCGCGATGCGGCGACGCTCGGCACGCTGCTGGACGTTGATCCGAAGATCACTGATGCAGTTCGCCAGGCGGTGCAGCAATGAGCCAGCTCTACGTCACCCGCCAGTTCGATGAGGTCGATCACATCTGCTGGCGGTACTACGGCCGGACGCAGCAGACCGTCGAGGCGGTGCTGCGCGCCAACCCGAACCTGGCGGATCTGATGCCGATCCTGCCGGAGGGCCTGCAGATCCTGCTGCCTGATCTGCCGACGCCAAGCACCAGCGAGACGATCAGGATCTGGGATCAGCTGCCCACGGCGGCCAGTGGCACCGGAGCGGCATGACGACACCAGCGTTCCGCATCGAGGCGAACGGCGGCGACATCACGCAGCTGATCGCTGATCGGCTGCTGAGCATGCGCCTGAACGAACAGGCGGAGCAGCAGAGCGACAGCCTGGAGATCACGCTGGACGATCGCGACAAGCGCATCCCGGTGCCGTCGAATGGAACATGGCTGCGCGTCTGGCTTGGCTACTCGAGCGGCGGCCGCAAGCCGGTCTACATGGGCGCCTTCGCGGTCGATGAGGTGGAGCTCAGCATGGGCCCGCGCAGCATGGTGATCAAGGCGACCGCCAGCAACACCGCGCCGACCCTGCAGAAGGAGCAGCGCACCAAGAGCTGGCACAACACCACCCTCGGCGCGGTGGTGCAGGAGATCGCCGGGCGGCACAATGTCGTGCCGGTGATCAAGGGCGCGCTGGCCAGCCAGCAGATCAAGCACGAGGACCAGACCAACGAGAGCGATCAGGCGTTCCTCACCCGCCTGGCGGAGAAGTTCAAGGCGACCATCAAGCCGGCCGACGGCCGGCTGGTGGTGGTGCCTCGTGGCGCGACCGACAACGCCGGCAGCGTCACGATCCGCCAGGAGGAGGTGACCAACTGGCGGGCGACGCTGAAGAACCGCGGCGCCTATGGCGGGGTGAAGGCCAAGTGGCTCGATCGCACCGTCAACAAGGAGAAGGTGGTCACCGCTGGCGAGAGCGGCGGCGCGCTGCCGGTGTTCGAGGAGAAGCAGCTCTATAAGACCCAGGCCGAGGCGCAGAAGGCGGCCGAGAGCCGGCTGCAGTCCCTGCGCGCGGGCGAGGTGCGGGTGAACATCACGCTGCCCGGCCGGCCGGATGTGAACGCTGAGGGCATGGTGACGCTGACCGGCTTTCGCGGCGAGGTGGACGGCACCTGGAACGTGAAGAACGTCACCCACGATCTGGGCAGCTCGGGCTATGTCACCACCGTCGAGTGCGGCACCCAGGGCGAGGAGAACAACGATTGGACGACCGGCCGCAATGGCGGCGGCAGCACGACGGGAACGATCGCACGCACCGGATCCAGCGGTGACAGCACAGGCCCGCACCTCGATGCGCGCTGGGCGGATGGCAGGCCGATCAGCGCCGCCGATGCTGATCGCTACCTGCGAATCAACGGCCGGGCCCCCAGCTCCTACGGCGTCACCAGCAGCTACGGCCCGCGCAACTTGTTCGGGCGATCGTTCCATTACGGCATTGACTTCGGCACGCCGAGCGGGTCATCTGTGACCCTGATCAACGGCGCGAGCTACGGCCGCAACCTCGGCTACACCGGCGCCGGCGGTTATGCCGTCGAGATCAACACCCCTCAAGGACCGATGCGACTGCTCCATCTACAGGCTGGCTCAGCCCGTTGAGCGTCGCCGAATAGACTTCCCCACGACAGGGCGTTCAGCATGGCAGGCGAACACGAGGTCTCCCATGGGGACATCCTCAGGGCGATCGGCACACTGGAGGGCAAGCTCGATGCGATGCGCAACGATCTCAGCCAGAAGCACACGGACATCTCAGAGGCATTCCGCCGGCTGAACGACGTCGAGAAGAAGGTCGCCCAGGGGGTGATCATCGCAGTGGCGGTGGGCGTGATCGCGCCGCTCCTTTGGCAGGCGATCGACCCGCAACTACACTTCGGCAATCCACCGGCTGAGCTCCGGCGATGATCACCGATCTCGTTCCATTCTTCGAGCACTGGAAGAACCTGCCTCATCAGCGCGCAGCAGCGCAGCAGCTGTGGGAGGCGATGCCGGCCAGCCTGAAGAAGGACGACGCGGCCTGGTACGAGACATGGAAGGCAGCCGGGAAGCAGCAGGAGCCCCGGGCGCTGAGCAACCCTCTCGCGGTCCGGTACTTCAGCCAGCGCGACAGCGCCACTGAGCACGCTCTGAGGATGTGCTTCAGCAGCAGCTGCGCGATGCTGCTGGAGGCCATGAAGCCCGGCACGCTGACCGGCCCCAACGGCGACGACGCCTACCTCGGCCGGGTGCTCAGGTACGGGGACACCACCGAGGCGACCAGCCAGATCAAGGCGCTGCAGTCCTACGGCATCGAGGCCAGCCTGGTGCGCAATGCCAGCTGGCGCACGATCGAGCAGCAGATTGACCAAGGGATCCCGGTGCCGATCGGCATCCTCCACAAGGGGCCAG
>Ga0255143_1000494_pt1 | contig 11346 bp, 10 predicted proteins | sample Atl_Cont_RepC_0h_FD_183625 | JGI IMG/M metagenome (GOLD analysis project Ga0255143, IMG submission 183625) | Freshwater microbial communities from Altamaha River, Georgia, United States - Atl_Cont_RepC_0h | ecosystem: Environmental > Aquatic > Freshwater > River | place: USA: Georgia | collected...
CAGGGAACTCTTTTAGAGTTTGTCCTAGCGCACCATCTCCACCAGTACGATCTGTCTCTGGCATAAGAACATTAAGTACAACAAGTCCTGCATTTCTTTGGTATAGTTCCTTCACAAGTTTAGCATATTCTGCTCTTGGTAAGGGCCACTGACCATATTTGTCTAACGTGGCTTCGTCGATATTTACAGTAACTATGTTGTTAACTGTAACTTCTTTACTTGTAATTAATGTGTCAAAATAACGTAGTCTTACGCTTTCAACAAATGTAGGATCTGCAACTCTGACACCAACAACTAGTGCTAGAGTTAGTAAAGCAGTCCATGGACTTACTAGTATTTTTTTGAATTGTATTTTCATTTTTTAAATCCTGGCTTTGGTAAGTGGTTGCGGCCGTAACTAATTCTACTGCCTATAATTTGTTCTAATGCTGTATGTAAGGCTTGTCCTGATAAATGTTTACGCAACCATTTTTCTGCTAAGTTGTTAATAATCTTTTCATTAGCGTGTGCAAAGCCGCCTTTACTTTTAGCGTGTACATAAGCGTGATATGCTTCGTGGGCCGCAACAGCAACGTCTCGTGCCGCGGTGCTGTCTAGATTTGGTAAGTTGATACTGCCAACGCCGTCGCCTGTATCCCTAAACATTGGATCTCCGCTACTCTGGTAGACATAATACATTCCAGGACCTAATTCGTCATCATCGTCAGTTACTCTATCTCTACCTAGAATATTTCTAACTACATCATATGCTGTCCAAAGCGTGGCTGCAGGTTCTCTGCTTAATTTTGTAGTTGGAAGCATTATTTTATCTTCAGGATCGAAGTCACCATATCTTGCTTTTAAATCGGCGTCACTTGCTTCTGCTTCTTTTATAAATTCTTTTGCTCTCATGATCTTGGTGCCGCGCCGTTTCGAGTAGCAGGATCCCATGAGTGGCAACCCTTGGGTCGTCCGTCTTTGTCGCAAAATGCTATTCCGGCGCAGCCTGCTAAGGTTGTAATAATTGCTAATATTAAGATGTTTTTCAGCATCCAATATTTAGTTAGATTTTATTGGCGAACAACTGTGCTACAACCCGCTGGATTTGTACAACTTTGAATGATGCTAAATGATTTGCCGCCTGTTTGTTGCAGGTCAACACTGGCTGGGCCACCTGCGTTAGTTACATCAATAACTGCTCTGTTAGCAGTATTTCCTGTTTGTGTCACTAGTGCTGAGTTGTTATTTCCTGTTAGTGTAATATCAGCGAAATGGCCAGCACCGCCAGACTGTGTAGTGTTTACAGTATTAATATCGCCTGTAACTTTACTGAACAATATGTGATTACCGGTTTGTGTATGATTTACAGTATTACCATTTCCTTGTATTTTAGTTTCAGCATAATTTGAACCACTAGCATTTGACTGATTAGTAGTTATGTTATTGCCCCACCCAGGCACTTCTTGCTTTAAGTAGTTACTGCCAGTTTGAGTATTATTAACAATATTGTTGTTTCCTTCTAAGGTAAATTCGATTTTGTTCTTAGTACCACTTTGTGTAATAGTTACATTATTGTTAGTACCGTATGTTTGTGTGATGTACAATTCGTTATTGTAGTTTTGTGTACCGTTGTTCCAAGTATTAATTCTAGTTTGTTTAACATCTATATCTGCTGGAGGAACGTATGAGCCACCGCTACCTATAACTTGATCACCAGGCGCATTTGTTTGTGTAATTGTTCCACCTTCAACTACTGGTCCTAATAAAACTGTTGTACCCGACACGTCAACTACTGCGCTGTTAGAATAAACAAATCCACTAGTGTCAATTGTATTTGTTTCAGTAATCCACCCTGTAGTAAATGCAGAGTTAGGTACGTTCATACGGCCTGCACCGTAGTCCCATTGAAAACGTAGTCCATAGCCGCCGGTGTCGTTCCAGTACCATGCTTCAAAATTATAAGTCTGTCCTGCTACTATGTCTATCCAGCCAGACGCTGTATAGCCACCTATACTCTGAAGTTGGAATGTAGATCTATCGTTGATAACTGTTTGTCCGTTTACACTCATAACAAATCCGTCATCGCTGTTGCTATAGAAGTATAATCTATATACAGTACCTGCAGGATAATTTTGTGTCGTCGGAGCAGTAATCGTTCCGTTGAATCTAACTAAGGTACCAGTGTCCATATTTGGAAAACTGCCGTTAGTCGGAACATAAACTCCGTTACTAGTTGTACCAATACTAACAGGCTGTCCACCAGGTGGCATATCAGGTACACGATATGGCCCTAACCAGTTTTTAATACAACCTAACCAACCGCAGTTATAAGTGTAAGGATCGAATTTGTAGACTTTATAGTTTAATCCCTGCTGTATGTTTTGTGTTGTAGTTGTTGCTGTGCCGTTTGCTTCTATGGTGCTGCCATTAACGCCGGTTGTAGTAACTGTATTAATTGGTGTTGTAGTTGTTGTCAGAACACCGTTTACAATTTTTGTAGTTACTACGTTAGACGCAACCTTAGTTTGATATACTGCTTCAGTACCATTTGTACTTGTGCTAGTTCCGTCGCTGTAAGTTGTTGTAGTTACAGGTGTGCGATAAACAGTAGTTGTATTACCATTAACCACAGTTCTAGTTGTATAAGTTACACTAGTTCCTGTTACTGTAGGAGTCGGAGCAGGAGCCGCACCGGCAGTTGCGCCCGTGCCAGCATTGGTCACTGACATTGTGTTATTATATCCACCAGCAGTACCACTAGTAGTACCACCAGTAGCACTAGGGCCGCCACCGTTAGCGTTAGCAACTAAGCCAACTGTACTCGAACCAGGCACTCCATCGCTGTTAACGATACAGGCATTTGATCCGCCCCATGCACCTTGACAAGCACCGAACCCTGGATTTGATACCCAACCTTGTGCTGTTATATTATTATAAGGCCCAAACTCCGGGTTATACAATAAGTTGCCGCCGCCATTAAGTTGGAATGTAGGAGCACGATACCAAGGACCATAATCACCTGCCCAGTAACTTCCATCAATACCGTACATACTGACTGTGGCATAGGCTACTTGGCTTGCTTGTGCCGCAGTAAGCGTTGCACTGATAGTTACTGTAGTCCAAGGTACCGCAGTATCAATACAAGGATTACCACACACAGCATTTGGGTTTGGTAAGTTAGCAGAGTTAGTTGAGTTTACGCTAGTGATTAATCCACCACTGCTGTTATAGAACTGTATCTTTACGTTAGCCGTATCACTTTGTCCTGCACGGCCGCCGCCGTTGTGTGCTAGTACACTCATTGTAAATGTACCGCCTTGTTGCATATTACTATCAAACACTACTTGTTGACTAATTGTAGTAGTAACATAAGCAGTAGCAATAGCATTATAAGTCACAGCCTGACTATGTGCGCTAATGCACACAGTTAAAAACACAAGGAACTGTAATAAACGTTTTATCATTTTTGTATCAAGGTAATAATAGTATTACCTCCCTGATTTATTCTGTTCTTAAATTCTAAATTGCCCTGTGTTTGTAATATTGTTGAGTTTTGTGTGAGTGGTGTTTTAACACATTGTATGTCAGCACCGTTGTCGCGACAGAGTTCAACACTCATATCATCTTTGTAGGCTATAATGCCACTGGACTTTTTATAGTCTGGTAGCACAGGATCTACAGGATCTAAAAACTTTTGATCCAGTATGTTTCCCACAATGTCGAATAAGTTAGCAAGGAAATCATTAGACAAAAAGTTTTTGGCTAACTTATCTTCATAAATCATATTGGCCTGCATATCTAAATAATTCTCCAAACCTTTCTCTTTTAAAAAGTCAAAGTCTAAAGCATTAAATGTTCTCTGTTGTTCTTGTTGTGCTTGTTTGACTTCGCGCGGAGGACTGACAATTAACATATTGCCAATGGCCATTTCACTTAGATTTAATACTTTAGGCGGTGTAGGAGGTTGTGTTCTACTTTGAACTTTAGTTACTTGGAAGGGTTGATTTAGTATTACAGTACCTACATCATTGCTAACTTCAATACTGCCAGTCTTACAGTTAGTTTCAATATCTCTAACTGAGCGTGTTGGTCTATCATTAGGACAACTAGGTAAAAGAATAATTGTACTTTCGCCTAGCTCGTCTACAGTGGCAGTAAAGTCAGTACCGCGTACAGCAACAGTAGCACTAGGAGTAGAAAGGGCCACATTCTGAGGCGAATTCTTAGCAATCTGTCCAGACGCATAACGAACTGTGCCAAGAGCAATCTTAGCACCTAGTTTACCCGCCTTACTTTTTGGATCATAAACGAAATCATCAATTACAAGTTTAGAATTTTCATTGACTTGGACTTTAGTATCGTCCTCAAATGTTATCCCCACCTTGCCCTGCTGGGTCTTGATCGCATCGTTCATTTCCACTCCAGTCCCTTTCGACGCCGTTAGTGTCGAATTCTGTCTCTGGATAGTCGGGGGTGTATTGATTTGTTCCGTTACTTTGCCTATCGCGGCGTAGGCCAACGATGTACTCAGCAACGGAACGCATAATACTACCATCCATAATTTCATGGAACCCTCTTAGTTTTTCTGTAAAATAGTGTAAGTGTTGCCACTTCCTGATATAGCAAGATTAGTTAGATTGCTAACTGATCCTTGTTGTGTAATACCAATAGTATTAGTACTACCTGTTACAGATAACGTTGTGCTGTGTCCAGTAGCAGATCCACCTGTTTGTGCAAGTGTAATGCCATTGCTACCGCCTGTTACAGTAATACTAGCATAGTGATCGTACGCACCAGTTTGTGTTACGTCTGTAGTATTACCAGAACCTGTGATGTTGATAATTGCTTGAGCACCAGTTACACCGTATGCACTCTGTGTTACAGATGTAGTGTTAGTTGCACCAACAGTTGTTAGACTAACTTGACCTTTGTTTCCGGTCATGTTAAGTGTAGTTGCGTTGCCGCCGCCACCTGTTTGACTAACAGTTGCTACAGTTTCATCAGCGTTGATTGTACCTGTAAATGTGTTGTTAGCACCACCACTAGTTCCAACAGTTAATTGGTTACTTGTACCAGTCATGTTAAGTGTTGTAGTTGCACTACCGCCACTTTGAACAAAACTAACAACGTTACCACTGGCTGTGCCTGTACCATTATTGTTAATATTAATGTAACCTGTGTTTCCACCACCACTTACTTGGTAATTTAAATTCACACCAATATTAGCATAACCTTGTACAGTACCACCTTGTGTTGAGTTAACACCTAACGCCAATACGTTAGTTGCTCCTGTTTGCTCAATGTTGATAGTCTGTGCGGCACCAGTTAGTTTAGCAGGATCAGTTGTTCCACCTGCTGTGCCATTTAATAATATACCCTTTACTTTGTTTCCTGCTCCGTCTTGAGTCATAGTAATAGTACTATTATCGCCGGACTGATCAATGTAAATGCTATTGTCAGCCGCATAACCCAATGTTGTCATTGCAGACAACACCAGAATTGTGAGTAATTTTCTCGACAACCCACCAGCGCCTGTGATTCTCTTATGCATCGTTTTTACAGAATTAGGTTATCTTCCCTAACTCGCTCCTTGGTCTAAGACCATTAAAAAATTTAAAGTGCTACCTCTCTTTCTTATTTTTGTTTGTTAACTACTTCTTTTTTAACAAACCCTTTACGCTTCTCTACGTCCTGCACTTGTACCCAATCACCTTCGCTCCCGGTTATGAATACTCGTGTATTTGGCTTAAACTGCCAAGTCCTTTGACTCTTTTCGTTTGGCTCCTTGTATATAAACTGAGCATCCTTTAGAATTGCTTCTGTAGGTAACTTCTCTAGTTCTTTTGCGGCGGTACTGGGTACGGCCTTGGTTTCGGTTTCGGATTTGGTTTGTGATTGAACCACGACATCTTTCTTCTCCTCTACTTTAACTTCTTCTTTAATCTCAGAGCTAATTACCGGCTGGGCCGCTGGTGCTGGTACAGGTGCCTTGGCCGCTGGTGCGGATTCTGGTTTAAACTCCCATACACCTTTACGTTGTCCTTCCTTAATTAACTCTACGACTGCCATTTCAATAGTTGCCTTTGTAGCGTAAGTGCCAGGTTCATTGATAGTTAAACCTGCTTCTGCTTCAAATGCCTTAGTGCCTGCGTCAAAGAATTTTAATGCAGATACGCTGTCTGCTGAACTTAAGATAGTCTTTTGTACTGTCACTGTGGCTAATACCTTACCAGTGTTTACGCTAACTGCTCGTAAACTTACTGTTACTGTATCAGTGCTCCACTGTGTATTTTTGCCTATGCCAAATATACGTTGACCTACACCACCGCTGGTAGTGCTTTGATCGTAGCCTACTATTCCGCCTTCTACAATAATTCCAGCGAATTGCATTGGTAGCAATGGTTTAGCATCTTTACCTTCATATGCTTCGCGCATTTGCCTAATAATTAAACGTTCTTTAGTTAGGTTATCAATGCCCACACGTTCTACAACGTCGAACCATTGACCGCGTCCTACATTTTGTAATGCCTGTATTAAGAATGTTTCTGCACCCTGTGTCACTGCTGTTGATAAACTGGCAATGTTTGCCTGCGGTCTACGTTGACCTGTTTTATCAGTAAAACTATAAACGGCCACGCTTAGTGGTCTTCCAGCGATTGGACTAGGTATTGTATCAAATTCTTTCTTAACATTAGTCATTTGCCCTGTAACTTCAGGACTCTTGTCTAGTACTCCAGTTGTCTGCATAACAGCACAACCTGAAAGCATAGTTAAAACTGCTAGGGATAGTATTGTCTTTTTCATGTCTTAGTTCCCCGGCATTTGGAATGAACTTAATGGAACATACACACAACTCATTCCAGTGTCTGTGCATGATGCTGTACTTGGGTTAGTGGCTGTAGGATCTGCAATCTTTAACATAATGCAGTATCCGTAGGCTGTTGAACAGTTAGCATCGTTAGCACTACTAACTCTGCCCCAACTAATATAGTTGCCCTGGAAGTCAATGTTGCCAGAACAGTTTGTGTTGCTACTTGCTGTACAGTTGTTATTGGCAAACATAGCGGTTGCTACGTTCTGACTAATCTGTGCATAGATACGTGATTCTAAGTTACTAACAAACTTAGCAAGGTTGGTGTTTTTCTTATCTGCGGCTGCTTTGTCAATTTCAGCCTGTAGTTTATCTGCACGTTCTTTCTGACGTGTGCGCTCTTGATTCTCAATGGTTAATACATGACTGCTGTAACCTACGCCGTTAAAGGCAGGACTCTTAAAGGTGTAATCACCTAAAGGTGCTGCCGATACAATCATAGGCAATAATGCTATAAGTGATAATAGTTTTTTCATTCGGTTCGCTCCCGGCTATCTCACTATTATTTAATCTAGAGCAAGAAAGATTCTATTACCACATAATAAAAAAGGGCTCCGAAGAGCCCTTTTATTAATTAACATACTAGTTAATTATTTTCTATCACCAAACAACTGTAGTAAATTAATGAACAGATTAATAAAATCCATATATAGTGTTAATGCACCTGTTACTTCGGTTGCAGGATCAGAGTCGATTGAAACCATTTCTCGTATTTGCTGTGTATCGTAAGCAGTTAATCCTAGAAAGATAATAATTGCTAATGCACTGATAACCATGGCCATTACACTACTACCAATAAAGATGTTAACAATACTGGCAATAACAATAGCAATCAATCCAATGAACATAAACTGTCCAAGACTTTCCAAACTACGTTTTGTAAAGTATCCATAGAAGCTCATTGTACCAAACAAGATCGCCGCACCCATAAACGCACTAACAATACTGCCCATGGTAAAGATAGCAAAAATTGTAGCAAAGCTCAAACCCATTAATGCCGCAAAACCATGTAAGCATAGTTGGGCGACTTGTTTACTAGGGTTATTAGATAGTACCATGCTAACACCAAAGATAGCAACCAGTGGTGCAAAAATTACAATCCACTTCATTACACCTGTAAAGAAGAATTGTAACAATTCTGGGCTAGTACCTACAAAGTAACTAACAATCATAGACACAAGAACTGCTAGGCTCATGTGTCCATAGACACGACCCATTGCTTCATTGATCTGTGCGGCTGAACGGTAAATTCCAGTACCTGTGTAACTTGCACCAAACATAAATTTCTCCTGAAGTTAAAAATGGTGCCCCTTGTCCGACTCGAACAGACCACCTACTGATTACAAATCAGTTGCTCTACCAGATGAGCTAAAGGGGCAATGTTTTTATTATATATGAACTTCGTAAGATTTGTCAACTAGATTTGGCTTAACGGATTGCGAAACCCATTTTACCAACTGGTCTTCTTGTAGCGTAGAAGTTACTGCTGGCATCCAATTTAATTGTGCCCGTGAATACTGGAGGATAGATAACTTCAAAATTGGAGAAGTATGCTCCATTTGATGGTTTACCTTCAGCGTCCTTAGTAGGCTTCTGTTGTAATGAAGTTTTGACTTGTAACATATTGGAACGTTCCAGAACTGCTTTGAAGAAAGCATCTGTCTTGTAGTCCTTGTTTACTTTATTTGCTGTGCCAGTTGCTACTGCGGCTAATAAATGCCAACCAATTCTGTAGTCTGGTCTTGTCGAATCGTCTGTGCCTTTATAAACTAACAATCCTTTTAAGTCGCCTAGTGTTTCGTCATCAACATGCGGCTGATCGCTGTCAATGATTTCCATAATTTTTTCTGCTTGTGTACCATCGATGATGCCTACTTTGACACCTAATTCTAATGCACCAGCAATAGAACCATTTCGTTTCCATTGTGCGCTTTTAGCCACATAACTCATGTCAGGGTCTTTAATAATGTTTACAATGTCTAGTAGCTCTTGGAAGCCTGGGTTGACTTTAGGATCAAACAATCCTTCATAACGTTGCGGGTATGCCGCTATATCGTCTACCACACCAGATACAGATGCCTTTGCGCCGCCTTGCTTGTCTTTGGAACTTACACGAATCTTCACATCACCTGAAAACTTCAAATAACTATCGTATAGTTTTTCAGCAGGATCGTTTGGAAATTCTACACCAACGGCTTCTTCAAACTTCAAACCCATTCCGGCTTCGGCCTGTTGCCATGCACCACTTAAGAACTTTTTCTTAATTAATGAAATTGGTGCGGCTGTTTCACCTAAATCAATTTCGTAACTCTTAGCATAGTCGCCGGCGCCGGGGACAGGATTACTGCTACCAGAAGCAACAGCCTGCAATAGTTGTACTACCTGTTGTTTAATAGCATCTGCTAGATCATCACGCTCTTGAATAGAACCTTGCACTTGTGTAGGAATATCATCTACAGCAATGGTTGTATTAGTAGGAATAATTCCAACAGGTTTTAAATTAGTTAGAGCACGTTGTTGTACTCCAGAAATTTTATCTTCCTCTCCTGCTTTGCCGCTTAGTTGTACATAACCAGTTAGGTCTGAAAACTGTTTAGTCTGTAAGAAGATTGGATAAGCACCTGGCTTCTTAGCAGGCTTAAGAGCGATCCATGCTATGTTCTTTTTAGATTTTTCATCTTTAAAAATCATTACTAATGCGGCACCTGCTTTTTCAGGTATGCTTAGTCCGCCCACTGGCGGAAGTGTTAGTGCGTTAGATACTGCTACATTGTTAGCCTTCACATAGTCCATAATCTCTGGAACTAGTTCTTGATAATTGTCTCGCTTGTCTACGTCTTGTGGAAACACTTGAGATGCAATCATATGAATAACATTTCCATCTGCATTTTTAAATGCTACACGTTTGCCACGGCCGGCTTCTTCTGCACGGCGGGCCATGCCGCCTTCAGATTCAAATAAAATAAATTCTTTTGCTCTCATTCACAGTTCCAACGTTTACGTGCTTTGCAGATTGCCTTGTCTGGTGTCTTAGTGCAATCAATATTGTGCATTTTCTTTTGGCCATCACTTCTAGCACAAAAACTTGATCTACGCTTACTTGCCTTAGATCCTTTCTTTAATTTGCTAGGAGGTGTAGTGACTGCTGTTTTTAATTTACTACCAGGATGTTCTCTACGATATGCTTTAACGGCTTTACTGCTCATGCCATCGGTTTTGTCTTTCTTATTAACCTTCTGCCAATCTTCTGACATACCTTCTGGGCCAATTTGAACTAACCATTCTAATTCATCGTCTGCATCTCTAACACTGAAGAATTTAACATTAGGAATCTTCTTAGCCGCAAACCATTTGTTAGCCACTTTAACCATTAGGGCACGATGTTGACGATCATTAACATCCGGTTCATATCCGCCTGTTAAGTTTGCCCACAATGCACTTGGATTGCCATGGCGATCGTAACCCAACAATTCACGCCATTGTTGTTGTAAGCGATCTGGCACATACTGATCCAATTCAGTGTCGCTCATCCACTCTCGGCCAATATCGACACCTTCCGCCATGGCGGCTTCAGTTAAGTCTTCTGGGGCAAAACCAATATAACTCTTACCATGCTCATCGCCAGACTGCACAACAAATGCGCCGCCTTCTTCTGATTCGATTTCGCCAATTTCCCAACCCATACGATTTAATAGTTTTTCAACTTTTTGTTGTATGTCGTCATCGCCATTGTACCAAATACGAGCGTACTTGAGTAATGTTTCTTCTTCGTCGCCACTATTATCCGGCGCAAATTCTTTTACATTTTGCTTTTTCTTTTTAGCAATAGCGATAGCGGCTTGTTGTGCGGCATTGGTTGCTTCTGTGATGAATTCTTTTGCTCTCATGGTAAAATCCGTCTATTCTGTATTTAGCGAATTTCTGGGAACAAACATTCCTGTATGAATACCCTAACATCCTCTTCATCTAAGCCTAAACTAGCCATTACACGTGGAGTATGTGGGTTACATTTTTGATTGATTGCGTAGTAGTTCTGCGCTTCTGTGGTATTTTCAGTAGTATTATTAGTTTCTGCTACAGTTTCTAAGTAATGTGCCAGTGTATCTTTAGCCATTTCTATAATCTGCGCTAGTTCTTCTTCGCTCTGCACATTACCTGCGGCTACCATGCTAGGGCTGAATATGTTGGTAGCCCATTCTGGTAGTTGGCGTTCTCTGCGCCATTCGAGTCGTTTAACATAATCAGCAAACCATTCCATCATAGGATGATTAGAATCTCCTGCTTTGCTGTAATCATGAAAACAGCCAGTAATCTTATTCTTGCCTGCTACAACGTCAAAGCCGTAAATTGGTGCTGGATTGTGTAAGTGTGGGAAGATGCAACAATGCATCATCCAGAGTCCTTTGGTTTCTCTAGCATCCACAACATCAACGTGAGCACGGCGATAAGACCCACTGGTCCAAACACGATTAACCCAACCAGGCTGATTAAAGCGA